>JACCDW012063978.1_pt1 | contig 16456 bp, 17 predicted proteins | sample 7449781 | NCBI WGS metagenome assembly JACCDW01 (sample SAMN15323449, study PRJNA562643) | freshwater metagenome | isolation source: river surface water | place: USA:Blue River Watershed | collected 2017-08-18
ATAAACAACTTAGAAAACTTACTGAACCAAGACAATTTGCCATCGAGCATATAGCTAAACTAAAGCAAGATAATCCAAATTTTAAATTAGTTGATGTAGGTGGTGGAGTTTGCTGTTGGAGTGATGAAACTACCCATGTTGTAGATTCATTTGTAGTTCCAGGTTCTAGAAAACAACTTGAAATAGATAGACCAAATGTTGACATATTTGAATTTGACATTAATCAAAGTGAACAATGGCGTGATGTTTTAAAATATGTAGAAGAGAATGGCAAATTTGATTATTCAATTTGCACACATACATTAGAAGATATTCCTTACCCAAATATTGTATGTGATATGTTGATGAAAATTTCTAAAGCTGGAATCATTGCAGTTCCTTCAAAATATGCTGAATACTTAAAATTTGAAAAACAACAAGCTTTAGGCAATTCTGCAACAGGCGAATTGTTTGGAGGATATAGAGGATTTTTTCATCATAAATGGATTTATGGAATGAGAGATAATGTATTTACAGGCTATGAGAAAAACAATTATTGGGAGCATATTAATTGGCCTAATTTTGAAAATAGCAAGGGATTTTTCTCTGAAATTTGTTTTATGTGGGAAGATAATTTTCAGTATCAATTTAATGATGTAGGAAAAGTATTAGGTCATGGTTCTAAGCCATTAATTTTAGAACTATTAGAAAATGACGATTTGACTTTAGAACAATCTGAACTATGAAATAAAATATCAATTAGTCATCATTAAATTAGAGTTTTTGGAGAAAAATATGGACTTTCAAATTGTAGTAATGAGATATATGGAAGATGTATCTTGGGTTGAAAATCTTGACAATGTTATAATTTATAACAAAGGAAACCGAATTGATTCAAAACATGAAGTAGTGAATTTGCCAAACATAGGCATGTGTGGTGCTTCTACTTTTTATCATTGTGTAAGAAACTATGAAAATTTAGCTGATGTAACTTTATTCATTCAAGCAAATCCATGGGATGGGGAAATAGAAGTAAATAGAGGTGTCAAAAATACTCCTGAAGGCATAAAAAGCATGATTGATTATTATAAGTACATTCCTGAAGGAGAAGTAGCTTCTGTACCTGCTAGATATCATATTTTACATAATGCTTACAATCAACCATATAATTGGAATCAAAGACATCATGATTATTTCATTAAATATACACATAGTTGGCAAGAATTTTTAGATGAGTTGGTGGACCCGCTAAAACTTATCAATTGGAAATTGCCAACAAGATTTTACAGAAATGGACATATTGCAGTTAAAAAAGAAGCTATTCTTGCTAATCCAAAAAACTATTATATAAAACTGCTTGAATATTGGAAATATGATGTGCCTTGTTTGGAATGGTATGCTGAAAGTGTAGTAGGATTAATGCTAAATATTGGTAATAATGGCAAACTTGTAAATCTAAATCACGATGTTATTGATTATTCTAATCTTGATGATTACACTAAATGGTGTTATGAATTAGATTAATTTAGAAGGTATAATATATTTATGACAAAAGAAGAATTACTTAAGCTTATTGAAGATTTTGTGGTAAATGAACCTTCTAAAGCTTGGAGACCAGGTAAAGATTATGTGCATTATGCTGGGCCTTATTTCAACCAAAAAGAAATAGTAAGATCTGTTTCAACTCTTTTAGATGGCTGGTTAGTTTTAGGTTCAGAAGCATTTAAGGCAGAAAAAAAACTTGCTAAAATGTTTGACAAGAAGTTTGCTTTGCTTACAAACTCAGGAAGCAGCAGTAATCTTCTTATGATGTCAGCACTGAAATCTAAAAGACTTACTAACTTTCCTGAAGGCACTAAGGTACTTACACCTATTGCTGGATTTCCTACTACAATGAATCCTATCTTTCAATGTGGATTCAAACCAATTTTTGTAGACATTACCCTTGATGGATTAAATCTTGATATTGAGTGTGTAAGAAAAGCTTTAGAAGAACATCCTGATATTCAAATTATCACTTTTGCCCATGTTCTTGGAAACCCACCTGACATGGATGCATTAATGAGTCTGGTAAGAGAAAATGACTTGATCTTACTGGAGGATTGTTGTGATGCATTAGGGTCAACATTCGATGGTAATCCTTTGGGTAGTTTCGGTCTCATGTCTTCTTGTTCTTTTTACCCTGCTCATCATATTACTTGTGGAGAGGGTGGATTAGTAGTTTGTAACAGTGAACAAGTAGAAAAAGTTGTTAGATCATTAAGAGACTGGGGTCGTGGTTGTTTCTGTATAGGAAAGCAAAACATCACTGAGTGTGGAGCTTGTAATGCAAGATTTTCAGAATGGCTCCCAAGTATGCCAGGTGAAGTTTTTGATCATAAGTATGTATATGAAGAAGTTGGATATAACCTTAAACCAATTGAAGTTCAAGCTTCTATGTTGCTTGAGCAAATTGACAAGTTTGAAGAAATTTCAAACTTGCGAAAAAGAAACTACAGATTATTGTTTGATGTATTTAGAAAATATGAAGAATATTTCTACTTACCTAGACCACAAGCCAAAGCGGATGTAAATTGGTTTGCTTTTCCAATTACTGTTCGTGAGACTGCTCCTTTTAAGAGAAGTGATTTTTGCCAGTTTCTTGAGTCAAAGAAAATTCAAACAAGACCATATTTTGCTGGAAATATTTTGATGCAGCCAGCTTACACCCATCTTGTAGGGGATTTGAAGTTATCAGATTTTCCTGTTGCAAATTATGTTACAACCAGCACATTTTTTTTAGGAACATCACCTGTTATTACAGAGGAACAAATTGCTTACATCGGGGATATTGTTGAGCTATTTTTTAAGGAAAAATTATCATGAAAATAGTTTATGTCACTGGATGCTTAGGATTTATTGGTTCATACGTTACTAGACTGTGCTTGAATTTAGGATGGCAAGTAAGAGGTATTGATAAATGTACATATGCAGCAAATGTAGATTTACTCAATGAATTTAATAAATATCCAAACTTTACTTTTGAAAAAACTGATATCAACGACCTTGAATTTTTATTTGATTGCGACTATGTGATAAATACGGCTGCAGAAACGCATGTTGGAAACTCTATAGTTAAAAGTGTAGATTTTCTTCGTTCTAATGTAGATGGTGTTGCTCATTTACTTGATTTAATTAAGAATTCTAGAGCAGAATCAGGCAAATTGCCTGTTTTATTTCACTTTAGCACTGATGAAGTTTATGGTGATATAGAGGATGGATTTGCAAATGAAAAAAGCACATTAAATCCTTCTAATCCTTACTCAGCAACTAAAGCAGCTGCTGATATGTTAATTTTGGCATGGTCAAGAACATATAATATCCCGTATGTAATATTGAGACCTACCAACAATTATGGATGTGGGCAGTATGTTGAAAAACTAATTCCAAAAGCTTGCAAGTATATGCAAATTGGCAAAAAATTGCCCCTTCACAACAAAGGGCTATCAATCAGAACTTGGTTACATGCTAATGACACAGCAAGAGCTGTCCTTTCAATTATTAATTCAGAAAATACTAATGAAATTTACAATGTTTCAAGTCACCTTGAATTAGAAAATATTGAAGTTTGCAATATGGTTGCCAAAAATTATTTTGGGACTTTTGATGAAAATGATCTTTATAATTTTTCATATCAAAGACCAGGGCAAGACTTAAGGTATGCCTTGGATGATACAAAATTAAGAAGTTTGGGCTGGACAGAAGAAGCTAAGTTTGATGAAGAAATAGTCAAGATTACTTCTTATTACAAAGATACATTTATTTGGTAAAATATATTGTCATTTGACAAAGGAAATAAAAAATGAAGAGAGCTATTGTTCTAACCTGGGAAGGTTATCAGGATCAAGAAGTTATTTATCCATATTACAGACTTCTAGAAGATGAATTTGAAGTTGATATCTTAGCAGAAAAAACTGGCTGGATTTATGGCATTCTTGGCACAAAAATGGAAGCTAATGTCGAATGTCATACAATTGGTGAAAACTCAGTAAATGGCTATGATTTGTTAGTTATTCCTGGTGGAGTAAAGGCATTAGAAAAGCTTCGACAGCAAAAAAATATTTTGAACTTCATTAATAGTTTTGTAGCTAGTGGAAAAGTTGTTACAAGCACTTGTCATGGTGCACAGTTAATGATATCAGCAAAAGTCACAGCAGGAAGAAAGATTTCTGGATATTATTCTATTGCTGACGACATCAACAATTCTGGAGCAACCTATGTTGATGCTCCTTATGTTATTAGTGACAATATTGTTTCATCACCTCACTATAAGCATATGGGACCTTGGATGAAGGCAACTTTGGATTTGTATTATTCGAAAGCCTGAAATGAATCTAAACATTTATAATTCCAAAGTAATAAAACCTTGGGGTTATGAGTATCTTGCATATCAAAATGATGAAGTGGGCTTGTGGATTTTACATATAGCCCCTCATCATTCTACGTCTATGCATTGTCATACTAAAAAAACAACAGGATTGATTGTCTTAGATGGACAAATCGAAATTTCTTTTATTGGTGATAGCGCTACCTTAAATAAACTTGACAAAAGAATGATTAGAAGAGGATTATTTCATTCTTCTAAATCTGTATGTTTAAATGAAACAATTCTTTTAGAGATTGAAACCCCCAACAACAAATCTGATTTAGTTAGATTAAGTGATAATTATGGCAGAAAGCTTACTCCCTATGAAAAAGAGTTTGAAGCTCCTGATAAAAATTTTCTAATCATAAATGATTCAATTAAAGAGTATCAGTATGCTGATTGTGAGATTAAGTTATTTACTTATGAAAATGCAGATGAATTTACTAAGCTAGATGACAACACACTACTTGTGTTTTTGAAAGGTGGCATATCTACCGATCAAAATGAAAAAGTTGTGATTCCTGGTGATGTTGGGTATGTAAATATAGTTAAGAAAGTTTATGAAAATATTCCAAACTTTTGTAAAGACACTGTTTTTCTATCAATAAATTCTAAATGAAAATTCCTGACTATAAATATTTTTATTTTGACTTAGATCGCAACATATGGGATACAACAGATAAATATGGAAATCCTATATGGGCAAGACAACTTATATTTCCAGTTATAGAAAATAATTGTAATGAATATATGGATGATTGTCTCTCTGTAATTAAAATGCAAGATGGAATAGAAGATTATTTAAAATTCTTAAGAGATAGAAATGTAAATATTGGATTTATTTCTCGTGGTGCAAATTTAAATATTACATACAAAAATCAACCTTCATTTTTGATGTTAGAAAAATTCAATATCTTAAAATATTTTAACGCTGAACATATTCTGTTGCATAAGAATGAAAAAAAACATTTATCAATAAATAGAAATAATTTTGTCTATTTTGATGATTCTCCTGAAGAAATTTCTTTAATGATAGAGTACAAAGAAGAATCGTATTGTATATTGAGAAATGATTTCAAATCTTGGAGAGATTTATTTTGAAGATTAAATTTTCAGATTATGTGTTTAAATACTTAAGTCAAAAGGGACTTGATACAGTATTTACAGTTTCAGGAGGAGCAGCAGCTCATCTTTTAGACTCATTAGGAAAATCAAACTTTAAATATATTTGCAATAATCACGAGCAAGCTTGTGCAATGTGTGCAGAAGGCTATGCAAGAATAGCAAATAAACCAGCCATAGTTTTAGTCACAAATGGTCCTGGATCAACAAATGCTATTACAGGTGTAATAGGAGCTTATCAAGACTCCATACCTATGATTGTAATTTCAGGACAAGTTCCATGCAGCCAATCTATGACTAATTATCCAGAACTTAAATTGAGACAAATCGGTGTGCAAGAATGCAATATCATAGAGATAGTCTCGAGTATAACAAAATTTGCAGTTAAAATCACAGATATTAATAAAGCTGCTTCAACTTTGAATATGGCTTACAATCTTGCTATTTCTGGAAGAAAAGGACCTGTGTGGCTGGATATTCCAATTGATATTCAAAACAAATTAATTGATGATATAGATTTTGAAGAAAAACCAATTTCTTTTAGTTTTGTTTGTACTAACCATCTTGTTGAAAAACTCAAGGGTGCCAAAAGACCACTTATCATTGCGGGAAATGGAATACATTTATCAAATACTGAAAAACAATTCTTGTCTTTTATAAACAGAACTAAAATTCCATGCGTTTCTACCTGGACTTCTAAAGATTTATTCAGTCAAAAAAACCCTTTATTTATTGGCAACTTTGGAATTATTGGAGAAAGATCAGCAAATTACGCTGTTCAAAATTGTGATTTTTTGTTGATTTTGGGCAGTAGATTGTCAATTCTTAATACAGGTTATCAAAGCCACTTATTTGCAAAAGATGCATATAAAGTTATGGTTGATATTGATGAAAATGAAATATCAAAACCAACCTTGGCTATAGATTTGCCTATAGTCACTGACTTAAACAATTTTTTTATATCTGCAAATAATTTTGGTAGCTATGAACGTGAAGAATGGAATTCTCAATTACTAGTATTGAAAAACAATCATGATATTTTTCAAGAGCAACATGTAGAAAATAGAACATCTGTCAATTCTTACAGATTTATGGAAGAATTGTCTAAACATATAAATGAACATGTAGTTGTAACTGATATGGGAACAAGTTATACATGCACAATGCAATCTCTTAGAACTAATGGCAAAAATAGACTATTTACATCTAGCGCATGTTGTTCTATGGGTTTTGGGTTACCAGGTGCAATAGGAGCAAGTTTAGCTTCAAAAAAACCTGTTCTATGTATTGCTGGTGATGGTGGATTCCAAATGAATATTCAGGAATTACAAACTGTCATTACAAACAAAATTCCAATAAAAATATTCATTCTGAATAATCAGAAATATCTTGCCATAACCATTATGCAAGAAAATTTATTTGAAAAATCGTATGTAGCTTCTGAAAATACAAGTGGAGTAGTAAGTCCTGATTTTTGTGAAGTAGCAAAAGCTTATGGACTTAAAACTTTTAAGATAAATTGCAATAAAGATTTAGCTTTAATTCCAGTTATTTTATCTACAGAAGGACCAGTTCTTTGCGAAATAAATATGAACGAAGAACAACTTATGATTCCTAGAGTACAAAGTAAAAAAGATGAAAATGGAAACATAGTGTCCAATCCCTTAGATAAAATGTATCCTTATATTGACATGTAGATAAAATGATACATTTTATTTTTTTACTTACAAGGTATAATAATTTTATGAATAACAGAGAATTTAAATGTTCTAAAATACTAACTGATTTGGTTGAGAATTACGGATTAGTAGGTTTAAAAACTAGTTTTGAAGATGAAGGCGCAAGCTTTAATGAAGTTCTAAGGCTAAAAGAAATCTGTAATCAATCTAAAATAAAAGTAACATTGAAGATTGGTGGTCCTGAAGCCATACGAGATATAAAAGACTCAATGATTATTGGTGTAAAGGGTATTGTAGCTCCAATGGTTGAGTCTGAATTTGCTCTTCAAAAATTTATTAATGCGATTTATTCTCACTTACCACCAGATGTAATTACTTCTTTACAATTAAATGTAAATATAGAAACAATAACTGCTGCTACAAACATAGATAAAATTTTAGCCAGTCCACAAGCATCATCTCTTTACGGTGTTACTGTTGGAAGAGTTGATTTAGTTTCATCAATGAGAAAAGATAGAACTTATGTTAATTCTGATGAAATTTATGAATTAGCTAAAAAAGTTTTTATTGAAACTAAAAAGCTTGGAGCTAAAGCTTGTATTGGTGGAGCTGTTTCAATTGAATCTTTAGATTTTTTAAAAAAGCTTCATTCAGAAAGATTGTTAGATAAATTTGAAACAAGATATGCTATTTTTGACCCATCAATTGCTTTAAAGAAAATGTCAAAAGCTTTATCTAAAGCTCAGCTATTTGAATACGAATGGATGACTAACAAAATGGAATATTACAGCAATTTAGCTTACCAAGATGAAGCAAGAATAAAGATGATTCAAAACAGAATGAATCAAGTATTGTCAGAAGAATGAGAGTGCTTATTACTGGTTCTTCAAGAGGAATAGGAAGAGCTATATATGATAAGTTTGAAAAAGAAGGTCATGAAGTATTAAACCCTTCCAGAGATGAACTAGACCTTTCAAAAAACATATTTCCTGATTTTGGAGATATAGATATTCTTATAAATAATGCTGGGATAAATATTCCAGAATCAATTTTAGATTTATCTAAGGTTGAAGAAATTATGAATGTAAATTTTTATGCTCCTTTGAAATTGATGCAAGCATATTTGCCTTATATGAAAAAACAATCCTTTGGAAGAATTGTAAATATTGGAAGTATATGGGTAGATTTTTCAAAAGAAAATAGAGTTTCTTACAGCGCAAGTAAAAATGCATTACATTCTCTTACAAAATCCATTGTGTCTGAATTTAGTCCATATAATATATTAGCCAATACAGTTTCTCCAGGCTACATTTCAACTGATATGACTTTTAAAAATAATACTCAAGAGCAAATATCTCAAATAATAAAAAATATACCACTTGATCGCCTTGGTTACCCAGCTGAAGTTGCAGATTTAGTTTATTTTTTAACTGTGAATAATTCTTATATATCTGGTCAAAATATAGTCATTGATGGTGGTTATTCATGTACAGCCAAATAAATGTAAAATCAAATATTAAAGATTACTGTGTTTCATTTGTTACATTAGAAGATATAAATGAGCTTACTGATGAAGATTGTCATCTTGTTATTATAGACAGAAATGTTGCAAATTATTTCCCAAGGCTATCGTGTGGAAGTGCTATTATAGTTGACACAAGCGAAGAACTCAAAACTTGGGAAGGTTTGCAAATAATTTTTGATCAACTGATTTCCAAAAAAGTAAATACATTAACAAAGCTAATAGTAATTGGCGGAGGTGTTTTGCAAGATGCTGCAGGTTTCTGCGCATCTGTTTTTTGTCGAGGCATTGAATATATTTTAGTCCCTACGACATTATTATCGCAAATTGATAGTTGTGTTGGTGGCAAAACATCAATAAACTATGGTTCAAAGAAAAACATACTTGGCACATTTTATCCTCCTACGGAAATATTAATTTGTGAAGACTTTCTATACAGTTTGTCAAATGAAGATTTTTTTAGCGGGTTTGGAGAATTATTTAAATTTGATTTGTTGAGAAATAGAATTAAAGAATCTTGTATCAACAATGTAATTAAAGACAGGCAATTAATTTTACCTTACATTCATAATTGTCTTGAATACAAAGTTTCTATTTTAGAAATTGATGAGTTTGATAAAAAAGAACGTAAATATTTAAACTTTGGGCATACCTTTGGTCATGCTTTTGAGATAACCTCAAAATACAAACTTTCTCATGGATACGCTGTCGTAATTGGCTGTTTAATAGCTTTAAGTATTAGTAAAAATATATTAAATTACAACAATAATGATTATGCAATAGCTTTAGATCTCGCTACAAAAATTTTAAAAAATACAGTCAAAATAGAAAAAGATTGGTTTGATTATGAAAATTTGATTGAATGTGTGAAATCAGATAAAAAAAATACTGGTTGTATTAATATGGTTCTTATAAAAAATGAAAAACCAATAGTTCAAAAAATTGAAGATTACTCTATAATAGATAAAGCGTTGAAAGAAGTTTATGAAAGTATCTGATTATATAATTCAATTTCTTTATGAAAAATACAATGTAGACACAATTTTTACTGTTTCTGGTGGTGGATGTATACATCTTTTAGATTCTTTAGGCAGTAACAAAAATGTCAACTACATTGCCAATCATCATGAACAAGGATCTGCTATAGCTGCTGAGGGCTATGCAAGGCATAAAAACAATTTAGGAGCTTGTTTGGTTACATCAGGCCCAGGTGGTACAAACTGCTTAACAGGGACTCTTTGCAGTTATCTTGATTCTGTACCTGTTATTGTTATCTCTGGTCAAGTAAATAAATCTATGACTACAAATTTTCTTGGCCTAGATATGAGACAACTTGGAGATCAAGAATTTAACATAGTAAAAACTGCAAGCACAATGACTAAGTATGCTGTTCAGATAAATGAGCCTTCTGAAGTAAGGTTTCATCTTGAAAAAGCTTGTTATTTAGCCACAACAGGAAGACCAGGTCCAGTTTGGATAGATATTCCTTTAGATGTACAATCAGCCCAAATAGAGCCTAATGAGTTAGTTTCATTTTTCGACACACTAGATGAACATCCTATCATTGTATCTGAAGATGATGTGCAAAAGATAATTTACAATTTGAATAATTGCGAAAAGCCATTATTAATTGTTGGAAATGGCGTAAGAATATCTGACGGACTAGAATCCTTATTTAGCTTTTTAGAAAAAACGAAAATACCAGTTATCACAGCTGTAAATGGAAATGACATTGTCAATGAATCATATCCTAATTACTACGGTAGATTTGGAACTCATGCTCAAATTTGTGCTAACAATATAATTAATGATGCAGATTTAATTTTATCTATTGGCTCAAGATTATATGTAAGGCAAATTGGATACAACTTCGATGCTTTTGCAAAAAATGCATATAAAATCGTTGTAGACATTGATGATAAAGAGTTAGACAAACCTACACTTAGAGCTGACATCAAGATTCAAAGTGATGCAAAATATTTTCTTGATCGCTTGAACCAAAATGAAATCAAAGAAGTATCAAGCGATTGGATATTTCAATGTGACAATCATAAAACAGACAAAGTTTTAGATAAACATAGAGCCAAAAAAGATACTACAAGCAATTACTATTTGATTGAAAAATTGTCAGAAATTCTAGATTCTAAATTTGATATTGTAACAAGTGATGGTTCAGCTAATGTGGTAACAATGCAAGTTGCCAAGCTAAAAAATGGACAAAGACTTATAACTAATACTGGTTGTGCTCCCATGGGATACGGATTACCCTGTGCTATTGGTGTAGCATGTAACAATCAAGAAGTACTTTGTATTGAAGGTGATGGTAGTTTGCACATGAATATTCAAGAATTGCAAACTGTAAAACACAACATGCTTCCAATCAAAATTTTACTTCTAAACAATGATGGATACTTGTCAATAAAAATTACGCAGAAAACATTCTTTGATGGAAGATATGTTGGTTCTGAAATATCAAGTGGAGTAAGCTTTCCAAATTTTGAGAATATAGCAAAAGCTTATGAAATACCTTATTATTCTATAAAAAATAACTCTGAAGTAGAAAATACTTTAAAAGAGTTTTTAGATAAAAGGGGACCTTGTATTTGTGAAGTTTTTATCGACCCAAATGAATTGCATGAACCTAAAGTTATTGCCAAATTAAGTGATGATGGTAAGTTCATTCCAGGTGAGTTGCACAATATAAGGTGGGCAGACTAATGAAAATTTTAATTACTGGCGGCAATGGTTTTATCGCATCTAATCTAAAAAATAAATTGTCTGATCACGAGATTACATCAATATCAAGAACAGATTTTGATTTAAGAAACCCTGAAGAAACCAACATTTTTTTCAAAGATAAAAAGTTTGATGTTGTTTTACACACTGCTGTAATAGGTGGAAATAGATTAGTAGAAGATTCAAAGGATTGTGTATATGACAATTCTATTATGACAATTAATCTAATCAGGAATATGAAATCATGGACACGATTAATTCATTTTGGCTCAGGTGCAGAATTAGATCGTTCAAAAGACATTCAGGGAAACACCAATAACATTTTCAATAGAATTCCAATTGATGCTTATGGATTAAGTAAGAATATAATTTGCAGAATGATGTATGGATATGAAAACGTTTATAATTTAAGAATATTTAATGTTTTTGCTGAAAATGAAGCTGACAGAAGAATGATCAAAACTAATATTAAAAATTATATTGTAGGCAAACCAATTATAATACATCAAGACAAATTCATGGATTTTTTTCACATTGATGACTTTGAAAAAATAGTAAGACTTTACTTAGATGGACAGTATTTACCAAAAGAAATAGATTGTGTTTACAAAGATAAAACAAAACTAAGTGATGTTGCTAAAATTATTAACAATTTATCAGATAAGAAAGTTCCGATTATAATTAATTCTTCTGAAATGGGTAAAAGTTATTGTGGACATTATGAAGATTTATGTAACACTCTTGAATATAAAGGTTTAGAAAATAGCATTAGAAATGTTTATGAAAGCTTATTATGAAAAATTTACTTATTAATTACATCTCAGGAGATAAGTTTATTGAAAATTTTGATTTAGAAATTTATTTTAAATCATTAAAGAAAATAAAAAATGCTGATAAATTTGTTTTAGTAAATAATATTTCAGACGACAATATTAAGAAACTAGAATTGATATATGACAAGGTTATATTTGGAGAAGCACCATTTTATTATGTTTATCATTTATTTTATGATATTTTGAAACAATATGGTCATGATTACGAATATACAATGTACATAGATACAAGAGATGTAATAATACAGAAAAATCCTTTTGATTATATGACAGATAATCCAGATGTTGATTTATTTTTGGTGTGTGAAGGTATGAATATTGAAGATAATGACATCAATATGTATTGGCATCAATTACTCAAAAGCACTCAAATATTTCATCACAATAACTCAGAAAAACTACCAGTTGTAAATGGTGGAACTTTAGGTGGCAAAGTTAAAGATGTTCTCTATCATTTGCTTTTAGCTATCACAAATGCCAACCGAAGAAGTGATGGAGTTATCCCCGATCAAGCAATTTACTCAGATATGAATTATTTCATGTCTGGTCTTAAACATGTTAAATATTGTCATCCTTACTCCAGTGCCTTATGTGCCACTGGAGAGGCTATAAAAAGAAACAATATTGACATTCAATTTATCAATGGCGAAGCTTGCAATATGAATAATGAACCATATTATCTATTTCATCAATGGGACAGAACTGAGTTTGCTGATGAAATCAGAAATAAACATAAAACTATCGGGATGACTTTTAAGATATGAATTTAATTATTAATTACTACTGGGGCAATAAACTTTTTGAAAATAATGATTTAAGTATATATTTGCAAAGCTTAGATAAAATAGAAGACTGCCACAAAGTTTTATTTGTCAATAATTGTAATCCTGCTGAAATTGAAAAGATTTCTCATCATTACAATACGGTTTTATATTTCAATCAAAGTGTCAATCATTTAGATGAAGTAATATTCACTTTTCTATCACAAAATACTAATAAATTTAAAAATGTAATAATTTGTGATTCAAGAGATATTATTTTTCAAAAAAATCCTTTTGAATATATGGAAAATAATAATAAAGATTTATATCTTACTAGTGAAGGCATGAATATTGAACAAAGTCCACCAAATTACACATGGACAGTAAGACTACTTAAAACTCAAAGAGATTACAATGACGAAGTTTTTTTGAATCAAGTTGTAAATGGTGGTGTAATTGCTGGAACTATTGAACATGTTATATATCTTCTTATGATTTCATTTACGAATACTAACAGAAATAGCTCAGACCCGATTTTTAATCAGACAATTTACTCTTTCATTGAGTACTATCTAAAAAATTTGAACTTTGTTGAAATATGCAGACCAGATACGAGTGTATTTTGTATCACAGGTGAGGGTGTGGGAAAGCATGGCATACCTATGAAAATTGTAGATGGATTAGCATGTAACGAAAATTCAGAGCCATATTACATAGTTCATCAATGGGATAGGACATTTTTTGCTGATGAAGTGAGAAGTAGATTATCAAAAGAAGGTAGTTGAAGCTTTTCTAGATAAAATAAACTCTATGTGGTACAAAATAGCTATTGATACAGAATTCTGGAATAAAGATAAGTCCAATGATCCAAAGACTCTAGAAGGTCTTTTTATGGGTGTTATCACTGACTCCAAAAAGAGAACAAAAGATGTCAACAAAATAAAGACCAATCTTGAACAAGAGAAACGTAAAGTCATTGAAGAAGACAAATATCCTAAAGATGATATTGAATCAGCATTTGACAAAGCTATGGCTTCTCTTAAGGAAGTAGAAGATAAGCAACCAGAAAAGTTTATCAATCCTGTAGGCGGTAGCGTCAATTCTCCATTTGGACCTAGAGAAAAGCCAACTCCAGGAGCTTCTTCTGATCACAAAGGAGTGGACTTAAAAGCTTCTGAAGGTCAAACTGTCAAGGCTTCTGCTGATGGTGTTGTATCATTTGCCGGTGAACAAAGAGGCTATGGAAAAATAGTAATCATTGACCATACTGGCGATATTCAAACAGCATATGCTCATTTATCTTCAATCTCAGTCAATAAAGATGATGAAGTGTCTCAAGGGGAAACTGTTGGAGCCGCTGGGCAAACTGGTATTGCAACTGGACCACATTTACATTTTGAAGTGAGAAAAAATGGCACCAGAGTCAATCCTATGGACTATATTACATAGAGTTCTTGATTGACAATATCAACTGTAAAGCCTCAAATTGTTTTATTGTAAACTTGGCAAATTCAGCCTTTGACAGTGAAACTATACCTTTCAACATATAATCCACTTCAATGACGAATGGATGCACTGGATAAACTTCTGACTGTTCAGTTGTAAAGTATTTCTTAACAACTTGATATAAAAAATTAGTTTCAGAATTTGTTAAATGCAAAAACTTCTGATATTCAACCCAAACTTTTTCAACCGTACCATAGTCAAAATCAGAAAAAGTATACTGCTTAACTTCGTCGTTTTGTAAAACAGAAATTAACGCATTTGAGAGAATATGTTTCTTTTCAGATTCACTACTAAAATACAACTCATCTGATTTTTTCTTGAAAGACATCGCATCAATAATAACTGCTTCTTTCCAAGTCAGTTCTCTAAGTATAAAACTAAAATCTTCAATTTTTACTGTATGCAAAGAGTCATCTAAAAAATCTAATGAATTATCTACCTCAGAATGTAATCCACGTTTAAGGTAATCTTCTATTCTTAGTACAGCTTCATCTTTAGTCATTTACCAATTTATACCCCTTAATAGAGTATTGGCAACCGATCTAATATAGTCATTGAGATTGAAAGCACTTGGCTCAGAGAATTCTGACACTGTCTTACTTAAATCACTTGTAGCAAAGAATACATCTTCAGGTAATCTAGCTTTGAAGGCATAAGTATGAATATATCCACCATTTGGGTTAATTGAAACATTTGGATTTTCCCAATCAACATATTTCAATCCATAAAAGAATGGACCTCCGAAATATAAAGTTAATCCAGAAGTAGTGTCAAGTTCTAAAGTTTTATTATATGAAAAGTATTGTATTTCGCCAAATACTTTTCTAGATTCCAAAGATATGAATTTTGGTCCATATCTGTCCCCTTTCCAAACAATATTATTCAAACCAACATATTCATATGGATTTGTATGAGTAACGTTAAAATTTTGGTCTATGGTAAGATTTACGTTAATTATTTTGTAAGCTGGAGGAGATATAAGATTTTGATTCAATGTTGATACTAAATCAGCATAGCTTGTTTTATATCCTTCGAAAACAATAACATCTATCAATGATGCAGATCTGTATCTATGATAATCAAAAACATAGTTGCCTATTTTGGCTTTTTCCGAAATATTTACATCATTCAAATCTTTCATCTGATTGTAAATAATAGGCTCAATGTTGGGTTTTCTTTTTTGTAAAGCATTTATATCTGGTGAAACTATACATTTTCCACCTTGAAATGTAGCTTCTATTTCTACATTGCCAATAGAGGCACCACCATTAACCCTGAAATTCAATCTGTTCATAAAAACAGGGCCATATGTTGCATGAGCTGCTATGCTGCTAGCAAATAATAATGGGTAAAGAGGTATTCTAGAAGCCATATAAATGACACGCTCAGCTGCAGCTTGATCATTTATCTGTTCATATATGCCTGGTTGTGCTACTGCAATTATATTGTTGATATCGCTTGCTGCAATATTTACTAATGGGCTAAATCCTATACTAACATTTGAAACATGTGCATTGAAATTTGGATTATTGTCAACTGTTAATGGTAGAAAATTTCTTAATGGTGTGTAGACATTTGTGCCTGGACTATCATTGTATGATTTACAAAATATTCTTTTCCAAGGCTCAGTAATTGGAACAACCTTAGCACCAAATTTGTTAGGTGTAGCAGCAGTAGTAACTAGATTTGCCAGTTTGTATAAATCAAAAATATACGCACTAATGAACTTACCAGCTTTGTTATTCACTGTTGAGCCTAAAGACATCATACAGTTATTAAATATTTGAGCATTCACATCATATAATGCCAGAACATAAATATTGTGTGTTTTACTAGGTGTTACTGGAAGTGCATTATTGTTATAGTCTGGCATTTTATCTTCCGTCTGTTACCTCAAGCCATTTTTGACTAAT
>JACCDW010511700.1_pt1 | contig 16449 bp, 16 predicted proteins | sample 7449781 | NCBI WGS metagenome assembly JACCDW01 (sample SAMN15323449, study PRJNA562643) | freshwater metagenome | isolation source: river surface water | place: USA:Blue River Watershed | collected 2017-08-18
AGAAAGACTCGATCTTAGACCAACGGACATTTCAAACCAGCACGAAAAGTAAAGAGAAATGGGAAAACATCACATTGAAGATTCTAAACTCTACACTGTGAAGTATGCTTTGAAGACATGTAATCTCTTACGTGTTAGTAGTAAATTATGAATTAGGAATAAAAACACGATTTACCTCGATACACCGTATCTTGTTATCTACTCGAAGAACTGATATATAGAATGGAACAGTAATTATACTCTTTAATACATTAGCAATTTCCATATCAGATGAGTCATATGGAAACCATATAATATTGCCTAGTTTAAAAAAAGATTTCTCAACTTTATTACGATAAATCATATTTGTTATTTCAGAATTATTAAATTTATTCAGTCTATCATCCTCATTAAAATAGTTTGTTAAAAACTCAACCAGAGACATTCAATAGATTTATACAATTATGTAGTGTTTATATACCGTCAAGTACCAAAAGTAAGGACACCTAACGGTACAGTTTGTCTAATGCAGACTCTTATCCTCTTCACCGAAGGTTAGAATCCGCCCTCAAGCGGATTCTTCACCAAAGGTTAGAATCCGCCCTCAGGCAGATTCTTCACCAAAGGTTAGAATCCGCCCTCAGGCAGATTCTTCAATCTCCACACCAGCTAGGCGATGCAAAAAGACTAAAAACTCCTTTGGAAATCCCCAGAAACAAGACGGTTTTCCAGAAGGTCCTGGAGGAATACGACGCGAACTTGCATTCAGGCCATGACTCATCGCCACAATAATTTGCTGAGGTTGCAGATCAATCACCTCTTGCTCCCTTCCTTGTAAAAATCCTTCTCCTTCTGCCATATTGGTTGTAGGAAAAGGACGCTCTTCCCAAAAGCTCTTCTGGAATGTCAAAGTTGCTTCGCTCACACGCCCTGCAAGTCCAAGAGTCAAAGGAGGTGTAGTCACTGCCGATGTGCCTTTCAGAAGATCATAACAGGCAATTGTTGTTGCACAGACTGCACCAACTTTAGAACGTGAGTCTGAGCTCCAAGGATGTTTGAGAAGCCAAGCCACGCGACGACGAAAGGACGAGGTAGGATAATGATCATCGTCATCCATCATCAGACAAATGGAATGTTGGGCTCTCTGACAAGCCAGATTGCGTTTCTCACCAATACTCTGTACTTTCTGTAAGGGAATGTAGCTCACAGAGATACCGTGACCTCCTTCGGCGATGCCTTCGCGAGCAAACTTCATCACCTTATCACTTGCCTGTTCCTCTGTTTTATCAGAATCTTCCACAACAACCCACTCAATCTTTGACTTTGGATAGTCTGTCACAAGTAAATTGTGAAGCGCAAGATCAACAAATTTACGACGGTTGTGCAAAAGGGTGATGACAGAAATGGGTGGGCATTCTGCATCAGTCAGAACAGGGGGAAGAGAACGAAGCGTATGGCGTACAGGCAGATCTGTCAGTTGTTTCCATGCTCTCGCAGCGTGTCCCAACCACCTTTGTCTCCTTTGTTCGGCAATTGTTTGTTGCTCTTTACGAACATTTGCAAGATTACATGCAAGAAAATCATCAATAGACGCTTGCAACTGATCGATCAAAAACTCTTTGAAAGTATCTTGCTGCCCACCTTTCAGAGGTGTAAGAGAAGCAGGTAAGAGACGTGTTGCATGAGAATCACTAAAGAGTTCTGAAAAGCAAGGGAGATCATTGCCAATTAGAAACGCACCCGCAGCTTCTCCTTCCAGAGCTGCGAGACCAAGTGCCTCTGCACGAGAAAAGATCAAATGGCCTGGATGATACGCCTGTAACCCACGACGCTGTCGCTCATCCAGATCACCTACATGAATTTCAATATTTGGTTGTGTGAGGTTTAGAGCAAGAGGGGTTGTTGTATAGACTTTTACCTTTGGCCAAGACTCTTTCCACAACGGCAACAAGAACTCTGCAGCTGCACGCTTATGGACACTTGCACCGAGCAACCAGAGAAATCCTGTCGCAGGGTCATTGCTTTGTGGTAACTTCTTGAAGGCATCAGGGCGTACGGGAGTTGTCCAAGGAAGTGTGATCGATAGGCAAGAGGAAGCAGAAGGATGTTTCTCTAGAAACCATACACGATCCGCTTCACATTTGAATAGCAAGGCATCAATACGAGGTAAGTAGGCATTCCATCCCTCCTCCCACCACTCAGGATTCACAATGACAACCGTTTTGCGTGACCAAGGAAAATAGGTATAGACAGGCACTTCAAAATGAAAAGCAATATCTGTCAAAACAGCAGGCTCTTGTGGATCTGCATGACGAGGTTTTTGCATACCAGGAACACCCGATTCCTTTGCCGCGGCACGGAGTGCCTCTTCCAATAAAACAACATCGCTTGCAATGCCAAATGTGTTTGATTTATTATACAGAAATGTCACTTGCAAACTCATCGTTTAATCTTTTCAAAGAGACAGAATGATACTTTAGGTTATTCCCGCAGACTATGCAGAATGCAGTCGAGGACTGTGCATGGAATTACATGGTCAGATGATCTTGGTTGGATGGATGCGATGAAAGGATCTCGTTGGCAACATGTCATTCAGGAAGCGCAAGCACGATGGACTCAAACGACAGAGAAACTTCAACCAGAAGCCAAGATCTTTGCAACAGAGATTCGTGCTGCCAATGCAGTCTCAACAATTCCTTTATTTCAAGCACAAGATATACAAATCGCTAAAGGAGGAACAACATTTCTCCAATGGTGTTGGCGAGCTACTGTACCTTCGGTCAGTAGCAACTCAGAGTATGTCTATGCAGCGTCAGATATTGATACCTGTATCAAATTTCCTGGAATGGTATGGGCGATGGAAGATGTGCAAGAGGCAGGAGGTGGAGAAGTCTATCAACTTGCATGTTATGTGCGTGAATCCAAGAAACCGGTTTGGACAGTTCGTGCAAAAGACAGTTTTGCACCTTGTTTGGCTGTACTGAATGGACGTGTCTATGTGCTCGAAGGAACCAATCGACTCATGTATAAAACACTGATATCATTTGATGCATTGACTGGAAAGGGACGTAAGGTGCATTATGAAGAGTCAAATGCAATGTATAATTTACACTTGGAACGATGCTTTGATAAAGGAGCCTATCTCATTCGGAGTACTGGACCAAAACAGGATCTGTTTTGGATCAATGAAAGAGAGGATGTGCATGTGCTAGAGGGGATTTCATTGGAGAGCCGTCGGTTTGTTGTGTCAGATATCCCACACGGATATTTCACTTGGACAGCGCGTGAAGGTTGGCAAGCATCACCAGCACTTCATAAGAGTATTCCACTTCCTAAACTTCCTCCACGTCATTCTGTTGAATCCATATCCTGTAGGCTAGGGTTGCTCGTCACTAAGCACAAAGGTGAGCGATTCATTTGGAAGCTGAAAGGAAAAGCAAAAGGGGTTTGTTGGTCTGGAATTGCCAATGTCACCCTTGATACATGGGATGGTTGTTGGGTACGTATTCAACAACCGGGTTGTGAGGCACTTTGGTGGAACACAGAGCGCGATGAAGAACCACGAGCAAGTCTAAGTCTTTCCACAACAATGGAAGTGCTTGACTTTGATCGAGGAGCACTTCGCGCTGTGATCATTCGTCAAAAGGATAGTGAGCCAAAAGGACTTATGGTTGTGGGGTATGGAGCCTATGGAATTCCAACACAATTCAATACAGCCCGTTGGCAACCTCTCTTGCACAGAGGATGGGCAGTCTGTATTGGCTTGTATCGAGGAGGTGGGGATGACAGTCCCGCGTGGGAGGATGCAGGTCGTTTAAGTGGTCGGGAAGATGTTTTAGTGGATGCGGAGGAGGTCATTCGCGCAGCGCAAAAAGCTACCGGTTGCAGTGCGCACAACACATGGTTGTACGGTCGATCTGCAGGAGGTCTCTGGGTGGGAGGGATTGTTGCCTCTCGCGGTTGCTCGATATGTTCCGGTGCGTACATGGAAGTTCCGTATCTGGATGTGTTACAGACGACAACAAATGAAACACTCCCTTTGACTCTTTTGGAAACGGATGAGTTTGGTCGCCCTGCACAGCGTATTTCCGATTTGGAAGGGATGCTTCGATGGTCTCCGATGGAACTTCTGCGTGCAGATCCGAGCCGAGCCAAAGAGGTTCTGCAAATTATCCGAACAGGGCTGAATGACAAGGAGGTCTATGCGTACGAATCGGTGAAGTGGGCAACGCGGTGTGGGGAAAAGTGTTATCTCGCGGTGGAAAACAACCAAGGACATTTTGTGGGTGGCACGACAGCACTTGAGCAAGAGGGATTGGACTTAGTTCTTTTACTCCAACTTTGCGCAAAAGAAAATCGCATGTGAAAGTATAAAAATGGCCAACCGTAAGAACCGTAGCACCCGCAAGAACCGCAGCGAGCGCAAGAGCCGCAAGAACAACGTTCCCATGCGCAAGAACCGCACCAACCGCAAGAACCGCCGCACTAACCGCAAGTAAATAGCTTGCTGTGTGAGTTGATGTGAAAAAGGGAGATGGCTCCTGTTTGATATGTTTCAGATCAAACAAGAACCGTAGCCTGCCCATTCAAGGGCAGGCAGAGGCATGCTGCCAACTGCCATCTCTAAGATACTTTAATATCGGCACCGGCGAAGCCGGTGCTAACATTAGGGTGATCTTAGATTCGGCAGTTGGCGGAACCTATGATTCCTCAAACTCTTTCAAATCTTCCACCGCTTTTCCTGCATACAATTTCTTCAAGAAACTCTGACGATGATCTTTCACTGTTCCATGTTCCAGAATACCTGCTCTATGTCTTGCAGTTCCATACCCTTTATTCGATAGCAAATCATACCGTTCTGCAATATGTTGATTACGGACACAATACTCTGCAACCCATTCATCATGTGATACTTTTGCAAGAATCGATGCAGCTGCAACAGGTACATAATGAGCATCCATTTCCGGTTCTACAACTTGTTCTTTGAATGACCATGGTGCATCATAGAGACTTAGGATTCCATCAATCAAGAGACGATCAGGTTCAGATCCTAGACCAGCCAACGCGCGTGTAAAAGCGAGTTGATTTGCTTTCGTCATACCTATCTCATCAATTTCAGATGCTTGTACTGCGCCGACAGACCATTCAATAGCAAGCTCTTTGATAGCATCAGCCAATGCAATCCGGCGTTTTGCTGAAAGTTTCTTACTATCCTTGATCTTTGCAGCAACTTCACGTTGTTCTTCAGTCATATCCTCTTCAGGTGCCCAAATGACCGCACCTGCATACATAGGACCCCAGAAACATCCGCGACCGGCCTCATCAATCCCTACTTCAACAGCATCATCTGTCGTATGACGAATCTTCAACATGATTTGTTTGGTAAAAGTCAAAGGAGAGCTTTCAAATATTCAATTTTACACTCGCAAATCAGATGGAGCTGAGTCGTACCACGCTCATATTTTTAGTTCTAATTGCACTTGTATTCATTGGATCGATAGTTGTCACAGAATCGTTTGTTGATGCATCAGGAACAATGGTTACTGTCAGTCTGAAAGATCTTCTGCAAGTCTTTGGTATTACAAAGACAACAAGCACAGATTCATCAGGATCCACTGTGAAAAGTAAAACAAGTTATGATAGTCTCCGCGACGATCTTGAAAAGAAGCAAAAGGAGAGTCTTCTGAATGATGCACAAGCAGCCTCAACAACAACTGCCACAACTTCTACAAAAACAACAACCACAGGAAGCAATTTGGATGATGCATTCAAGTCAGAACTACTGAAGGAAGTTCGTGAATCAGTACGAGATGAACTTCAGAAACAGCAAGAGGGATCTGTTTTGTCTGATAATTGCATTGATAGTGTAGCCAATCAACAAGGAACAGATTGGATGCGCTATATTCCTGGTAAGAACCCAAGTGATTACATTCGTAAGGATAGTATTCCCTGTTACTCATGCAATCTTGCGTAAAGGATAGATGGAGGGATATGGCCTCTTGGTATTGTTAGCGTTTAGTATTTTACTCATCGCTATATTTTCCAGTTGTTCGAAAGAAGGATTTTCCAATTACAAAGTCCCTGCTGTAGGTCCTGCAAAGAAAACACTGCCAACCGAAAAGGAGCCAAAGGGGTATGTGGATACGGCTGAGCTTCCTGGAGCTCCCGTAGTTGGTCTAGCAGAGGCAAACTCGCTTCCGTTCCAAGATCCTGCTCTGGTCAAAGCTTCACTGCAGCAACTCAATGAACTCAAACAAGATATGGATGGGTTTGCAACGTTTGAACAACCTCACTTGGAATCAAGAAGTGATCCTGCTGTCAAACTCCCTTTGACTCGTTTCGTAGGTGATTACCAGCGTATCCAAGATGAAGTTCGTACTTTGCAACGCAATCCAGGAATTCAGAGTAGTCTAACGTTGGATGATGTGTTTGACATGGCTGCAAATTTGCGGTTCTTACAACGCACATATCGTGTGTATGCTGCCAACCAAATAGTTCCGGCATCCGATCAACCTCTGAGTAAGATTGGTCTTACACCTATTCAAACAAAAACAAAAGAAGGATTTGCTGATTCCTCCTCCACAGACACAACTCCTATTACTGTGGATGAATTACGTAACTTGAGTCAAAAGTTGGCTGTCGAGATCACACGTCTGAGTGCATCCGGTACAACAGATCCTGTGATACAAGCACGTGTAGGTATCTTAACCAATATGCGCCAAACGGTGGATACCTTGAATGCAAAGATTACAAGTGGTCAGCTCTTAGCGAGTCAGATACCTATCATGAAGTCAGATTATGATAAGTTCTTGCCTGCTCTAGGCAATACAAGTGCAGGAATATCTGGATTGATCTCCAAATCTGGAAATAGTACGTTGAGTTCTTTGTTCAATTCCTATGAGCAAGGGGATATCTCAGGATCTGATTTGGCAGCAGCTCTGTTTGAAAAGTATGCAGATGATCTGATGAAAGGTCTGAGTTGGTCTGTTCGCCTTGCTTATACAAGTCCCAATGAAGCTGCTGTTGCAAAGAATCTGAACATAGCAACACAACACCCTGGTACCACAGAAGGAGCAAAAGGAGAATTTGATCAGACAGTGCGTGCTCTTGATTTAGCTGGATTTGAAAACCAAGCCTCTGGATTGTCTGTTCGTCCTATTCTTCAACCGATTCCAACAGGTTCCTTTGACTGGAAGAAACGTGTGGATGATATTCAACAAAACATGATTCGTGCGGGTCTGAAACCTGGTGATTATGGTGCGTTAAAATCAGGAGAGGAGGTGAGTGAAAATTTCAGTTGGCGCGGACATGCCAAGATGATCTGTAGTCGTTTGGCGACACATGCAGACCCTGCAACACCTGAACAAATGGGTTGTCCCCCGGTTTCTTGGAAAGGATGGAGACAGTAAGGCAATCAATCAAGTTTGTCTATGTTAGAAAGCGCAGAATGGCGTCATCGACAATTCCTATTAAATTGACACCGCAGATTCTGTTGGCACTTGCTGTGTTGATTTTCGGCGTGGGTATGGGTATGGGTAAGTATCTAGGAGGTCGTAGTTTGGAAGGATTCGCTGCATCCAGTTTATCCAGTGTTCCTGTATGTGCGGGATGCAAACAGGAACAGGAGAGCTGCAAATGCACACCGAAAGGCATGGCTCGTTTGATCTGCCCTCCTTGTCGGGAGCCTGATATGAGCAAGTACGTACTGAAGTCCTCTATTCCTCCTTGCCCTGCTTGCCCAGATATGACAAACTACATGCTGAAGACTGAATGCCCACCTGTTCCTGATCTGAGCAAGTACGTATTGAAGAGCAGTATTCCCAAGCAGCAACCGGTAATTATTGATAACTCTGCTTGCAAGGCAAGTGCTGGATCTTGCCCTCCTTGCCCTCGCCCTCGTTGCCCTGAAGTGAAGTGCCCTGCACCGACACAGTGCCCCCCTCCTGCTCCTTGCCCTCGCCCTGTCTGCCCTCCTACCACTGTGAAGTGCAAGGCAGAGGAAATTGGTGGTGCAGGAAGTACTGTACGCCCGTTCTTAGCTCCTCTGAACTTTGGTACGTTCGGCACAGGGATGTGAGCATGCGGCTTTGTGCCTGGGGAAAATATTTTCTAAAAATTGATACTTTGACATCCTCGTGTATGGTACGTTACGTAACAAACATGATGGTACATCGAGTCACTCCTGAAGGTTCTCTTCTCTTGTCTTTTACAACACTTGCACATCTGTATGCAGTCCCTTTTGCTCCAAACATGTTCTATGAAGTTGTGATTCGTCTATCGACATTTCTAAGCTTTGCTTGGCACCTCTCCAACACACCAGCGCTCAGTCCTCTCGGCGTACTCGATCATGCATGTGCAGCACTCTGGTTTCTCACGGATTGTTGGATGGCCTGGAATGGGGATATCTTTGTGCAAATTCTAGTTGCAAATGGAATCATTGCAGCAATGAGTTGGTCTCTTCCTTTCCTTGAGCAAAAGGGGATTGTCACGTATGCAATCAGTTGCTCCATTTGGCATCTTCTGTCTGCAGCCAAGGCAGTGTATGTTGCTGCTAGTCTAAACTTTGTAGAAACTATGCATGCAGCATGAAAATCGGCATAGCGATTCCCTGTTACAAATACCACATTCCTGTTCTGAAACGTTGTCTGGATTCGATTGAAGCACAAGTATTCAAACCACATATCGTTATTATCAGTTGTAGTTCTTCTAAACAAGAAGATTTGCCTGAAGAACTAAAAAACTCATCCTCTCATATTTATTCTTTTTCATTCAAAATTATCACAACTGAAGAAAAAAAGAATGCAGCACAGAATCGTAACATAGCTGCAGAGTATATTCGTAAAGAAACAGAATGTGATTACATATCTTTTTTTGATTGTGACGACGTGATGCATCCACAGCGGATGAAAGCGATAGCATATGCAATTGTCTATAATCCTACCGTTGGAATCATTATGCATAATTATATTCCTCCTGATCATTCCAATGCACCTTTCCAATTCTACGAAACATTTGAGATTACAATGAACCAACTGTACAAATCACACACAAGATGTGCAGATCTCAATGGCTACTATGTGATAGATGCGAAAGCAATGAATCCTGCTGATCTTGAAGAGATTTTGAAAAAAACAAAAGATCCTATATATCATTATTGTATGAAATGGCATCATCTCAAACATGTCAAAGTACATCATTCTCAAATGACTGTATCACGAGTCGTTTGGGAAAAAGTACATTTTCACGAAGATTCTAAGCATGAGCGAAAGGGATCGTTTGGTGGCAATGAAGATTCCATCTTTTGTGGAGAAGTCCTAGGACTTCCAGGAATCAAAACAGCATATATTTTTAACGCCCTATCGAAATACTTTCAAGAGGGTACTACATATTAGGAGCTGAATATGGATATTTCATAAAGACAAATGACTCCCATGTTGGGCGTTCTTTGTAGTTATTCTCATTCCAGCCAAAGAGGTATTTCTCCTTACCCGCAGCAACTTGAACACGTTGGGGGAAAGGTTCCCAGATTCCATGGTGAGCAGTGAAAAAGAGATTCATAATGCCCATTTCATTGCAACAACAGATAGGATACTCAAGCATCCATGCTTTCATCACTTCAAATGGATAGAGCTTTTTGATCAGGGCAGTATCGAAGAGAAAGATACAATTCAGAAAATATCTCTTTAACTGTACCCCAACACCAAAATCACGAAGAAGTTTTGCAGACGCTTCTGAATTCGCTTTCCAGTCAAATTGACACACAAGGCGATTTCCATTATCATAGGGATCAGCATCATCTGGTGCTAAACATTTCCATCTCCAGGGAAGACCCAATAAGGCTTCCACGGAATCCAAAACACGAAGACCTGCATCTAAGAAGACAACACGATCCCATCGACAAAAAAATTCAGTGAAAACTTGTAGTTTGTCCCATTGATACACTTTGCCGCGATGTCGATTGTCTGCCATAGGAGTCAAAGGATGTTGATCCCAGATTTTAAACAGAGGTTCGTGATCTATATGTTCAATACGGTGAAGTAGAACACCAGGAGGAACAGAAGATGGATCAGCATCAAAACCAACAGTCATAAGAACAATATCGCCTGTCCATTGACCACGCCCACGAAGATCTTCAAGTGTTCGTAGCGCTTTTGAGAAATAGGACTGATCTGTAAGTGTTACAAATGCAGTTGTCATTGCGGTGTAGGGCACAGAAGACTTTAGACAAACGACTTGAGCGAAACCCCACGAATTGTTTGAACTTCAACCGATTCAATACCAGAACGATTCGTCAAAAGTCCAGTTCCTTCAATCACAGCATAACGAAACAAATCACCACGATGTGCATTCGGTATCACTACATCAACATATTCACGATTTCCAACACCTACGCAGAGCAAAGTACATTGACCCCAACCTCGTGTCACAGTGCGACCACACGCAATCAATCCACGAAATCGAACAAACTGTTTCGAATCATCCAGACGACGTTGCCCAGATCTCCATAGACCACAGGATGGAAGAAACTCTTCAGATGTCCAATATCCATAGAGTCGATACTCTTCCAAAGGAGTCAAAGGGGTTAGGAGTTTCTGTCCTGGTGTTTTGGATACAAGACATGGCTGATCCTCACGTGTTTTTCCTAGCGTATAAGGAGGAGGTTGTGTGGTGAGTTGCAAACCACTACAACGTGCTTCACGGTAATGTACCCATTTTCGGTACTCACTGTGACAATGATTGAGAGCAGCAACCCAGAATTCATGAACGCGATGCGCTTTCCAATAGGCAAGCGCCCAGACAAGCTGGGCGTAACTAACTGCATGGGATTTACAGAAGGAATAATAGATCAATTGATTCAAATCATCGACAACTGCATCAATCATATCATTTGGATGCCCCTTGGCTTGCATAGCCAAACGAAAGTCGATACGCGCTTGGGCATTCCCTTTTGCAAACTGCTTACGAATCGCATCGGCTTTTGCAACATCACATCCAAGTGCGCGACGGATTTTACAAATAGCGTCATCATCAAAGATAATGGGACGTAGGAGTGGATCAGCAGATGCATCAGGTGTTCGTTTCCACTTCTCTAGAAATTCTTGTTTTCGTCCCTCAGCCGCTGCTGCAGGGCGAATTAAGGCAAGTGCAATGGCAATATCGCGAATACAGGTTGGTTTCATATCCATAAAGAGTTTTCGCATACCACGACTTTCTCCAAATGTTACACCAATCGTCCATCCTTTCTCAAAGATACGTTCTGTAGCAGGATCACGCGATGGGTACTCTGTAAAAGAACGTTCAGGACAAATCTCAGCAATCTGTGCCAACCCCCTATTACTCAATAGATCAATTTTGATATACCCTGCATCTTCTGTTTCATCTTTATCCAATTTAATTTGAGCAAGAGGGATGCCATCGGCTTCAATAGGTTTCAGAATCAACTCTTCAGGTACAGCACCTTCTTGCTCAAAAATCACAATGCCTGCACAGTGTTGGCTGAAATGTCTGTGTGTTCCTACTTTTTTTGCCGCTTCTTCTTTTGCTTTTTGTTGATCTTCTTTTGCAGGGAGAAATGAACGAATATCGTATGTCTTTTTACGTAGATTGGCGGGTGCAGTTTTCAAATCACACATCTCTTGAATGACTTCACGCAAAGCAGTCTTGTGTGTATATTTCACATGATTGCTAATCCGTGCGACCATCCCAGGCCATGTTTTTGCAATACGGCCATAGATCTCCTCTCGACGATTGTAAGGAACATCAATATCAATATCAGGCATATCCTTACGACCTGTATTCATAAAACGCGCGAGTTGAATTCCGTGTAAAAGAGGATCGATGTGTGTAATGCCGAGAAGATAACAGACAAGGGATGATCCAGCTGATCCACGGATAATATGAGGAATAGGAGATTTTGTTTCTTGTCCAATTGTAGTAATCAATTCCAAGATTTGTTTGACTTGTAAGAAGACTGGAACAAATCCATTCGCATCTATCAGAGCAAATTCAGAATTCAGTTGATCGCTATACTTCTGTCCAGATGGAATAGTTCGAATAAAGAAAGGTGTTAAACTTTCACGCGCATTATTTGATACGATTGTCTTTGGAAGTGAATCTTTGGTTTTTGCTTTGCTTTGGATAGGTTTGGTTTGGAAAAACTGTGTCAAAGAGGTTTGTTTCTTGTCCATTGTACAGAAGTTACTCGTAGAAATCCTTTAATGCTTTTTCTAACTATATAGCAAATACAATGAAAATTCTTATTGTGAATAACGCAAATCACCCAATCGACTATAGTGAGCTCAGTGTGTATGGTGAAATTACGTATATCCATTGGAAAGAGATTCCAAAGATCAATTTTAGTTCTTTGTTATCTGAACATCCTACAATTCTAGTCACAGGAGGTTCGCAACATTTGTATGCACTCGATGCAACTCCAGAACTCCATGCAGAACTTGACTTTCTTCGTGAAGCGATTCGACAAAGATGTCCTATTATAGGTATCTGTTTAGGATTTCAAATTCTGAATGTTCTGTTGGGAAATGAAGTTGTTCGACTTGATACACCATGTATTGGTCATGGATATTTGGATGAGACGACAGTCTCAAACTGGCCAGAGACTCTCTCTTTGACTCTAGTACAGAAAGCATTCAGTTTTCATCATGATGGAGTTCTGATGAATAAGAATCCAGAGATCGATGTTCTTGCATATTCAAAGGAAGGTCTTGTTTATTGTATGCAACACAAAACACTTCCCATCTTTGGAATACAGAGTCATCCTGATGCTATGGGGAAGGAAATTGAGACCTGTTGTACAAAGTACGGGGTGAAACTGGAGGATTTGCATGATGCATCTGTCTATCAAGATATCTTTGACCATTTTTTTGCTTTTTGTTTCCAAAGAATACACTAATTTCGCTTTGCGAAATTAGATGGAGCATCAAAATTGTGCTTTGCACAATTTTGATGCATATACATATTTACTAATTTTGCTGCGCAAAATTAGTAAATATGGACACAAGGTTCTGGGGACCTTCTGGATGGCGTCTTTTACACTTGATCACATTTGGATATACTCCACAGAATACAAAACAAAAACATGCTGTGCAAGAGGTATTTGAAACACTACCCTATGTCTTACCTTGTAAGTTCTGTCGTTATTCGTTGTCAGAGTACATGGAGAAAGAATCTCTAGCAGATGGTCTGAAAAGTCGTCAGGCACTCACACAGTGGTTGTATCGTATTCATAACCGTGTAAATGATAAATTGCGTGGGCAAGGAATCCCAACAGAGCCAGATCCACCATTTACAGCTGTGCAAAAGGTGTATGAAGAGCGTCTTGCAGCTGGTTGTAGTCATGTCGAGTTTGATGGATGGGATTTCTTATTTAGCATTGCGGAAAATCATCCCTATGCAGTACATGGTTCAACCCCGATGCCAGATGCACCTCCTGAAAATACAATTCAATCCGATGCAGATAAGAATCGTTGGAATACAATGAGTCCCAAAGAGCGTATGCCATATTATACACGCTTCTGGTCATCTCTTGGTGAAGCACTTCCCTTTGACACATGGCGCGAATCCTGGGCAGGATGTCATCCACGAATCCGCCGCATTGCATACAATGCGAAAGCAGCCAAACGAGAACTATGGAGAATTCGTCGTTGTTTAGAATCAAAACTGGATCTGATTAACAAAGATACATTTGCTCATGTATGCAAACGTTTGATGGAACATAAATCAGGATGTCATAAGACACGTCGCGCACGTACATGCAGACGTATTCGTAAAAAAACAAAGAAATTCTACAGACGTAGAAAGACTCAATGAGTCACTATGAAGCATTTCAATCAGAACATGAAGAGATAACTGCAAACGTGTATTCTACATATTTGGAGTTCTACAAAGTGAAACAAGAGTTTGTGAAAAAGAGGCAAGCATTTCTCCATGCATTAACACAAACAGAAAAAGGATCGTCCTTACAGCCTTTACTTGCTGCTGAATCAGAAGTACAAGGAAATAAAGAACAAATGATTTCTGAAGAATCTGAGACAACAACACAACAACAAACAAAGTCATCCCCTCTTTTTCATAAATTAGCCTTAGCAACACATCCAGATAAACATCCAGACTGCAATCCAGTTTTCTTTCAACAAGCACAAAAAGCGAATGAACAAGGCAAGTTTGCGAAACTACTCTTCCTCTGTCGTTATCTACGTATTGACACCCCAACCTCTTTGACTCCAGAAGAACTTGCAGAATTACAAGCAGCAATTGAGAAAAAAAAGAAAAAAATAGAGCATTATAAAAAAACGTATCCATGGTTGTATGGAAATGCTGATACTGAAGAACTCCGAAAGAAGATAATGGAAGCGTTCTGCAAGGTCAATGCGTCTTAGAGCACAAAATTAGAAGTGGGAGAGGATGAGAAAATCATCAGGTACAATCTCCCAGGATCCTACCTTTAACTCAGTGACCCTACGACGGTTACGAGCAACAGGAGTGAATACAATTCAAGTGACATCAGATATCGAAGTTCTAAAACCGAATACCCTTTCCGTAAGTCAATTGCGTATCATCCAAAATACGCCAAGTGTTGTGGAGACTCGTGCGTTGAACTTGAATGAGAATACAAGTTTCGTCATTGATATTGATGAACAAAATCCCAATACGCTCGTGATTCGAAAAATGGAAAATGAAACAGTTGTCGATACAGGAGTCCTCTATGACACACAGTTCAACAAACCTGATGGAGGAGCTGTCTTATTTGTTTCACCTACATTTTCATTACCTGCAGAGTTCAATGACTTCAATAGTTATCTGTTAGAAAATCCAAGTAAAGTTCTGTTAATTGAACCAACTGCTCCAACGAGTATAACATTGCCCACGTTCAAAACAACAGGAGAAGATGACTTCAAACAGATTCGAATATCAAATTTGTCCTTTTTCCCTGTAACATTGTTGTATAATGGAGAGCATATTGTGGAAATGTTTCATGAACGAATTTCTGTTGTTTGGTGTCAAAAAGGGGGAAATTACACATGGAACTATGTTCCATGAGCAGAATTGCACATTGGTTCAACCCTTTTTCTATTTATAGGATGGTTTGAAACAAAAAAGAGTACTCTTGGATAGAAATGTCACGAAAGACCGCGATTGCCTCATTGAACAGTGGCTTGAATGATACGATTGCCAAGCTGAATAACTCAGAAGCTGCGATCGGTCTGGATGCGAATGGTAACTACATTGTGGATTCTGGCGCAAACTTCATTCAATCTGCATCCACTGTGAAGCAAGCTATGACCACAATTGATTCACGTCTCTACTCTGTTGCGACTACCTATGCTCCTCTCACCTATGTCAATACCCAGATTGCTAATCTCGTTGCAAGTGCTCCTAGTGTTCTAGATACGCTGAATGAGATTGCGGTTGCAATTAATAATGATCCTGCAATTGCGACAACGCTAAGTAATCAAATCAGCGCAGAATCAACCCGTGCGCGTGCGGCTGAAACAGCTTTAACAAGCAGTCTGACTGCTGAGATTTCCCGTGCAACAGGTGCTGAGAGTACATTAACAGCGAGTCTGAACAGTGAAATTAGTCGCGCAACAGCTGCAGAGAGTGCTCTGACTAACAGTCTATCCGGCGAGATTAGCCGTGCAACTGCAGCTGAGCAAGTGTTGAGCACACTCCTCGTCACAGAGATCAGCAACCGCACACAGTCAATCAGTACAGTGCAAGGGCAATCTATTGTTCTCATTGCAGACCTCTCTGGCTCCCTTCACACAGGTATTGCAAATGAGGCCTCTCGTGCGTCAGGTGCTGAATCCACTCTGACTGTTGCGGTGCACGCAGAGCAATCTCGTGCTGTGTCTGCCGAGACAACAATCAGCAATAACTTGACTGCAGAGAATACACGTGCGCTGCAAGCAGAAAGCACTTTAACTGTGAGTCTGAATACGGAAGTTGCGCGTGCAGAGGCTGCTGAGCTTGCTCTCCAAAATCGTGTCAGTACGATTGAAGTCACCTATATTCAAAAGGATGGTTCTGTTGCCTTTACAGGCAATGTGAGTCTAGGATCTAATGTGATCACCAATCTTGCAACACCTGTGTCTAATACCGATGCAAGTACAAAGGGTTATGTCGATACAAAAGTTAGTGAGCTAGGATCTGTCTTTGAATATGTGGGGACTGTCGATCCTGGTGTCACATCCAACTTAGATACTCTAACCAAGAAAGATACAGGTGATTACTACCGTGTTACAGCCAAAGGGACATTCACCTTCTCAGGTGGATCTATTTCTGCCAATATTGGTGATGGTGTTGTTCGCAATACAACTGGCGGCTGGGATATACTTGATAATACAGATCCCACAGTATCAGGAACATCAAATCGCCTGACAGTCACAGGGAATGCAACAGATGGATATGTCGCTGATATTGATGCAAGCTATGTTGGCCAGAACACAATCA
>JACCDW010653026.1_pt1 | contig 16445 bp, 18 predicted proteins | sample 7449781 | NCBI WGS metagenome assembly JACCDW01 (sample SAMN15323449, study PRJNA562643) | freshwater metagenome | isolation source: river surface water | place: USA:Blue River Watershed | collected 2017-08-18
GAGTATAATGTGGGTGCTACAGCATATTCAGGAGGTGATGTTATTGCATCTGGTTATGTGCCAGCGTCAGCATCTGGTAAAGAAGGTATTGCTAATAACGCTAATCCTTCAGTAGCTAAAAAGAATTATATAGTACAGAACTATACTAGCACAGACTCTGAAATATATATGGTCTATGCTACAAATATTGGTACTACAACTACAACTGCTGGAGTATCTATGCAGTGGAGAGAAATATATTAAAACTAAAAGAATATGAGTTTAGGTAACGGAAACCCTAAAGACGGGGATAAAGGTTCAAACTTTAACTATGAGTTAAAGGTATTACAAGGACTGCAAAGTATTATTAATAATGTCCTTGCAGGCATTGATGTCACTGTAGTAAACCCAGGTGGCGCTGGTGCAGTAAACATCCAAGATGGTGGTAACTCCATTACTGTTGATGGAGGTACAGGTGTTCAAAGAACTCCTACTTTCTTAAGACCTGCTAATACATCAGGTACTATACCAGCAGGTAGATACTCAATGTCATTTGCTAATGTAGGAACTATTAATGCAACCGTTGGTGGTGTTACATTAAAGCCTGGTGAAACCATGAACTTTGATGCGGGTGCTATTAATAATACATTAGGTTCTGTAGCTTATAGTGCTATAGGGGTAGGTGGAGAACTATTAATCATCTCAATTGCATAAGTATGCCTACAAATATAAATTTTGTAGAAAAACTAGATGCTGGCTGTGATACGCAGGTTAGTTTTAACTTGCCCAAAACTTTATCATTAGGTACAGTAAAGAAGTCTTTTGATAATAACGGATTATCTGAAGCAGAAGGGTGTTCATACCTTGCCCTAAATAAGTTAAATCAAGTGGGTCTTCTAAATAAAGCATCCCTTGTAATTAACCCGTCTTCTTTTTCAGAGAATGCCTTATATGCAGATGTACCAGCTAATAGCACATTAGGGGACTTTGCTTTTACAAGGGCTACTGACGCGTGGCGTACTAACTCGCAAGGGTTAGTGCAGAGAACGCCTTGGAATTTATTGCAGTACAGTGAACAGTTTGATAATGCTGCTTGGAGTAAAAGCAGAGCAAGTGTGTTGCCAAATACGGCAATTTCTCCTGATGGAGACTTAACAGCTACTACATTAATTGAAGATACAAATAATGCAACGCATAGGGTTTTTCAAAGTCTTAGCAAGTCAAGTACTCCTATTCAATATACTTTTAGTTGCTATTTAAAAGCCAAAGAAAGAACATTTGCACAAATTAAAATTGCTGAAAATGGAGAAGCAGATTCTGCAAGTGCAGTTATTAATTTATCTACAGGTCAATTAACAGGAACTTATGGTACATATTCAAATGTATCAGGAAGTGTAGTTAGTTTAAATAATGGTTGGTACAGATTATCTATAACAGCTACATCTGTAAATGCTTCATCTATTATTGGTTTCATATTACCTGCATTAAATGGAAATTTAGCATCTCCATCATATTTAGGTAACGGCACTTCAGGTATCTACATTTGGGGTGCTCAACTAACCGAAGGCTCATCAGCCTTGGAGTACTTCCCTACCACGGACAGGCAGAACGTCCCTCGCATTGACTACTCTCTTGGAGGATGTCCTAACATCTTATTAGAACCGCAGAGAACTAATTTAGTTTTGAGAAGTGAGGAATTTGAAAGTACATCTTGGGTTTATACAAATTCAATTATAACTGCAAATTCAAGTATATCTCCAAGTGGGATTCAAAACGCCGACACTTTTGCGGGTAATGGACTTTTAACTATTCACGATATATTACAAACGGGTGTCTCTACAATAACGGCAGGAATAACTTATACGGCATCTATCTACGCAAAGAAAAACACTAATAACTTTATTCAGATAACAGGTACATCAGGTTCTTATGGCATTAATGTTTTTGCAAATTTTAATTTGAATAGCGGTACAGTAGGAACAGTTGGTTCTTCTGCTACGGCTACAATTACAAATGTAGGAAACGGGTGGTATAGATGTACAATGACTGCAACAGCTACAGGAACAAGTACTACAAATACATTTATACTTGCTTTAGTATCATCAGAAACTTCTGTGCGTGGTGAATCCAATACGCTATCCACCTCCGTATTCATTTGGGGCGCACAACTAGAAGCGGGCGCTTATAGTACAAGTTACATCCCGACTACATCTGCAAGTGTTACTCGTAACGCTGATAGCATAACACGAAACAACATCTTCACAAATGGGCTGATAACTGCAGCGGGTGGTACTTGGTTTGTTGAGTTGAATAATAATGTTCCTTACGTGAGGGAAGCTTCAGGTAGCGCTATTTGGCTTGGTGATACAAGCAATGGTGGAACAAATGCTTTTGTACTTCGTAATGATACAACTTCCGCAAGACGTTTAAGAATCAGTAAAAATGTCAGTGCTGTTCAATCACCTTTATTTCTAACCACAACAGATATAGTTAAATTTGCAATTAAATGGAATGGAACAACTGCTGACGTTTTTGTAAATGGCGTTAAAGTAGTTAGTGCAACTTCATTTGCAATAACAAATATGCAATTTTTAGGTGGCAGCGGTGCACACGTGCCTATGTTCATCAAACAAATGGCTCTCTTCCCTACACCACTAACCGATGCGGAATGCCTCGCTTTAACAACATAACTATGAATATTTATAAGTTAAAATTTGCTGATAAGGCAGAAGCACTCACAGTGTTAGAAGAAAAGCAAGTCCTTATTCCTAATGATGAGGGTTTTACTTATGGAGAAGGAGTACAAGCCGTTGTTGAGATAGGACTAATATGCTTAGATCCTACAGTTGAACCACCTATCTACGCTGATGGTTATCACTATGATGTGATGGCAGAACAAGTAATTGATTTTGGCACATATCTTATTGAACCTAAGAACCCTAAACACGCATTTGCAGGTTACCCAACTACTGAAGAATATGTTCCTGCAATAGAGGATATTAGCTAATTTTTTAGTATATTATAAGTATATATATATTTAAGTTATGGGATCAGCAGAAGCGTGGGTATTTACCACTAAAGATGTTATCTGGATAGTGATGACAATAGGTTCAGGTTTATCAGCATATTATGCTCTTAAGCAGGAACTAGGGAAGTTGAAAGGGAAAGTAGATAAACTTAATAGTGACATGGAATCCCTAGAAACTGACCTTATGGCTAAAGAAACAAGCATCTACAATAGAATGGAAATACTTAAAGAGGATCAGAAAGCTGCTCATGAGAAGCTTGATCTAAAGATGGATAACTTAACTACTCACATGACGCAGTTAAGTACTAACATTGCAGAGCTTACTGGATACATCAAGGCTAAGAAAGAAGACTCTAAAAAGTCTTAATTCAACATAAGTTAATATGATTTAGGTTAAGGTACCTGGGCAAACGTGCCTAGGTATTTTTTTGTCTAAACATTTGGAGTTTAAACTTTTTATTATATATTTGTCTAAACCTAAATATATAAAAGTTATGGAAAACCAACAAGAAATGTTTACTCCTGAACAAATTGAGGAGAAGAAAGCTGAGTTAATGGCTTTTTACAGTGAGCAAATTGAAGTTCTTCAATTGCAAAAAGACTATGAAACACTTGCCACAGAAATTGAAGAGTTGCGCGCAAGACGTTTAGTAGCTCAAATGCGTCAAGCTCAAATTATGGCGCCAGCTCCACAAGAAGGTGATGATGCACCGGAGACTGCAGAAGAAACGGCTGAGATTAGAAAACGCGTTTTAAGAAAAGAAAAGTAATTTATCATGGCAGTAGTAAATCAAGTACAGAAAAAAGTACGTATGAACCTATGGGACATAGTACGTTTTCAGCTTAATGTGCATTGCCATTTAAAAAACATTTCAGTATCTGATCGTGACCTTAATTGCTTAACCTACTTAGCAATATCAGGTGAAAAAGAACTTGCGGATTTTTGTAATGCTGTTGCCGATAATAACATTTTCGGCAATAGCCAATCCGTAAGAAATGCAATATCTAAAGGTCAGCGACGCGGTTTGGTAAATGTATTTAAAAATGGTAAGGCTAAGAAACGCATTAAGCTTAACCCAGAGATTATGATCCAAACAACGGGTAATATTTTGTTAGACTATAAAATGGTAAGAGTTGAATCCCAAGAAAGCGAAAACCCTTTACAGCGAAGTAGCGAGTGATCTTCAACTAGACGAGAACCTTGTTAGAGATGTTCTTGACTTTTATTGGGGAAGCTTACGAAAGCAAATGACTAACTTAACGTCACCTAGACTTGATGTTATAAATCTTGGCACTTTTGAAGTAATGCCAAAAACATTAAGTAGAACTATTGATGTCTATAGGGAATACCAAAAAGCACCTGTCCCAAAAACCTTTAATAAGTACCAGGCTTATAGTTTAACGGATAGCCGACTTAAACGTCTCCTAGAGATACAACAAGAACTAGAAAGTTATAAAGAGATAAAACAAACCGTTATAGAAAAACGATATGGTAAACAAGATCAAGAAAATCTGGAAGAGTAAATGGTTAATCCTTGAAGGAATGTTTAACTATTACTTTACTCGTAAAAAAATTGAGAAAATAGCAAGCTACAGATATGATATATGTAGCACGTGTCCTCTTATTGATCTTAAGGGTAACAAGTGTGAGGTGCCTGGAACTCAACCTTGTTGCGGTGATTGCGGATGTTCATTAAAGTATAAAACCTATAGTATGTCTTCAGCATGCCCTCATGGAAGATGGTTTGCTGTAATGACTGAAGAAGAAGAAGATAATCTAAATGCGAAACTGGAAAATAATGGCGATAATATTTAAACCCGAAACTCATAGTTATAGCAGCATTGATCCTAATGAGAACATCTCATGGACCAGTGTAACTAGTGTTATATCTAAATTTAAAAAACCATTTGATGCTGATACTATAGCTGCTAAGTCAGCTAAAAGCAAAAAAAGCAAGTGGTATGGTATGACACCAGAAGCTATTAAGGAAGCTTGGAAAAGTGAATCTAATAGAGCTATGAGTCTTGGTACTTGGTATCATGCACAAAGAGAGCGTGATTTATTATCATGTGAGAGTATTAGTAGGGAGGACATTGTAGTACCCATTTTTAAACCTATTGAAATAGACGGTATTAAAAATGCACCAGATCAAAAGCTTGGTGATGGTGTATATCCCGAACATATGATGTATCTTAAGAGTGCAGGGTTATGTGGCCAGGCGGATAGAGTTGAGGTGGTTAATGGTAAGGTTAACATCTATGATTATAAAACAAATAAAGAAATTAAAACCACCGGTTACACTAACTGGGAAGGAATTACTGATAAGATGCTTGATCCAGTCAACCATTTGGATGACTGTAATCTTAACCATTATTCTTTGCAGTTAAGTTTTTATATGTATATGATTATTAAACATAATCCTAGATTGAAACCGGGTAAAATGATTATAGAACACATATTGTTTGAGGAAGCCGGTAAAGATGCTTACGATAATAGAATTGTGAAGTATGATGATTTTGGTGAGCCAGTTGTACAAGAAATTGTACAATATGATGTACCATATCTTAAAACTGAAGTTATAAATATTATTAATAGACTAAAGGAAAATGTCAAAGCTTAATGAAAATATAGAGCTTTTTAAATGTTATGTAAAAGCATCACATTTTACAAAAGATGACGCTGATAGTAATACTTATCATAAAGCTTATGCATTTGCTGTACAATCCTTAGCTGGTAAAATACTAACGTTTCACGTAATGACTGATTATGGTATGCTTAGATCAAGAGTACCTATTTCAGAAATATACATGGAAATACCTAAAGCTGATATTCCATTTCACTTTAAACAACTATGGGATTGCTTTTCAGAAAATATATCTGTTATTACATATGATTATTTATATGAAAAACGCTGTCAAGTAGTTTTAAAAGATGGTAGTATGATATGGGCTACATATTTAATGACAGTAGATTGGTATAGAAATCCTTACTCAGATGAGCCATCTGATTATAAATGTGGGCATATTTTAATTGCAGATGATGGTTATTTACTTTGTCAACCTAATAATAGAATATACTGGAGAGATTCTAATTGGGTTACAAAGCCATTTCCTGTAGAACCTTCTACATTTAAAGTAGATACGCATATTGAATCCGTTGAAGCCCAATCTGATAAATGGGTATCTGAAGATTCTAGTAGTTATTATTATGAAATAAAAAAGATTGAAGATGATAGTCAAACTATTTGATATACAAAATAATGTTATTGTACCTACTGAGCATTGTTATACAATAAGTACTCTTAAGAAAATCATGGATGACTATCCAGAGGATTACCTAAAGATATATCAGTACTTATTTTACATGACTTGTCCTAATCCAGACTTAAATCCTTTTTTTAATCTTGCTGAAGATGACAAAGAAGAGATTATATTAGCGGAGATAAAAGCAGAGTTTAGTTCTGAGGATGATGGTATCCCAGGCGCATTAGAACTTTGTAAACAATTATATGAAACCCCGACTATGAGGGCGTATAACGGTATTAAGCAAATGCTTGACCGTTTAGCAAACTACATGGCCACAACAAGTATAACAGATGGAAGAGACGGTAACATCACAGCGCTTACAAACACAGCAGCAAAATTCCAGCAAATCCGCGAAGCCTACAAAGGCGCGTACAAAGACCTCCAGGAAGAGCAGGCGAGCCGTGCTCGAGGCGGGGCGGGGCTCGCATATGACCAAATGTGATTATCTTTATGATTACTTGTTACACTATAACATCTTTCAAGAAAAATGGTATGCTGTCCGTAGAGAGGATGTTGAATCTTATCTTAATGGACAAGCAAAGCCTAGAGGTTTTAAAGAACTAAAAGACTTACTACATAGTCTAAAAAAGAAGCATGCTAAAAGAGTATAACATAGAAATTCCTACATATGAGAATGGGGAGTGGTCAGTAACTACTTTTCCTACTCGTAATGATTTTAAGGAATTTGTAGAAGGTATATTTAAAGAGCCTGGTCAATACCATTTTGATGAGACCAGCAAAATGTTCAATGAACAAGCTAGGATATTTAATGACATTGGATTTTACTGTAAAGCACCTCAAGGAACTAAAGACTTTATTATTTATTGGAATGACCAAAAGAATAAATGTAAGGTAGGTGCTATTTATAAAAACAATGGTAATGCGTGGTACATACCCCGTGACTACTATATGTGGCTAAACTTCCTACCGATATTCAACAAGGAGACTCAAAGGTTTGGTTTTGCTGATGTACGTGATGCACAATATCACATGGCGTTATATGAGATACTTGCAGAATTAAACTATAAACATTCTGCAATATTAAAGAAACGTCAAATTGCATCTAGCTATTTTCACGCCGGTAAACTTATTAATCAAATATGGTTTGAGGAAGGTATCACTCTTAAGATGGGTGCTAGCCTTAAAGACTATATCAATGAGAAAGGTACTTGGAAATTCTTAAATGAATATGAGGCTTTCCTAAATAAACATACAGCATGGTACCGCCCTATGAACCCTAATAAGGTTATGATGTGGCAGCAGAAGATTGAGACTGTAGATCCACTAAGCAAGCGTAAATCGGAAGTAGGTCTCAAAGGCGTAATGCAAGGGATGTCCTTTGAGAAAGATCCGACTAACGGGGTAGGTGGACCATGCAAATACTTCTTCCACGAGGAAGCTGGTATTGCTCCTAAGATGGATACAACATTTGAGTATATCCGCCCTGCTATGAAATCTGGTTTCATGACTACAGGTATGTTTATTGCTGCAGGATCTGTGGGGGATTTATCTCAATGCGAGCCTTTAAAGAAAATGATTACGCGCCCGGACGCGAATGATATATACTCAGTAGAGTCTAACTTAATAGATGAAACTGGTCAAATAGGTAAAACAGGTTTATTTATTCCTGAGCAATGGTCAATGCCACCGTTTATTGATGAGTATGGTAATTCTAAAGTAGAAGAAGCATTAAAGGCATTAGATGAGCAGTTTGCTACTTGGAAAAAAGAATTAGATCCTCAGGAATACCAACTTCGTATATCTCAGCACCCTAGAAATATTAAAGAAGCATTTGACTTTAGAACTGTATCAGTATTTCCAGGTCACTTAGTTACTTCTCAAATAAGAAGAATAGAAGATAAAATGTATCCCTATGAATTTTTAGATATCTATAGGGATGACAAGGGTCAAGTAGCTACACGAGAAACTAACAAGCTACCTATTATAGAATTTCCTATTACTAAAAATACTGAAGATAAAACTGGTACTTTAGTGGTATGGGAAAGACCTTGCAAGGATCCCGAGTTTGGGATGTACTATGCAAGCATTGACCCCGTAGGTGAAGGAAAAACTACTACCTCAGAATCATTGTGTTCTATTTATGTTTATAAAACAGCAGTTGAAGTAACGCGTAATGATGGTGAAAAAGTAGAAACATTTATTGAAAATGATAAAATAGTAGCTGCTTGGTGCGGCCGCTTTGACGATATAGCCAAAACTCATGAGCGTCTAGAGATGATTGTTGAGTGGTATAACGCTTGGACAATTGTTGAAAACAATATTAGTTTATTTATTCAACATATGATTCATAGAAAAAAACAGCGCTATCTTGTACCACGAAGTCAAATTTTATTTTTAAAAGATATCGGTGCTAATGCAAATGTGTTTCAGGAATATGGATGGCGTAACACAGGGACTTTATTTAAGAGTCATATGATAAGTTATGCTATTGAGTTCATAAGAGAGGAGCTTCATCAAGAAACTACAGATGATGGTAAAGTTGTTAAAACAACTTACGGCATAGAACGTATACCAGATATCATGTTAATGAAAGAGATGATGGCATATCGTGATGGAGTTAACGTGGATAGACTTGTATCATTTGCAGCATTAATTGCTTTTGCTAAAGTGCAACAAGCAAATAGGGGTTATAAAAAGCGCTATGAGGAAACTGGACTAGCAAAAAACTTGGATAACTCTAATAAATTCAGTAAATTAAATAAGAGCCCTTTTCGTCACATTGGCGGTGGGGGTCATACTTTTAATGGTATGAAATTACCAAGACAAGCATTTAAAAACTTAAGATAAGCTATGGAAATATATAATGCCATGCAGGTAAAGGCGGGAGCCAAGGTTGAGTACAACAAAATGGGTACTCTTAATCAACCCATCCAGTTTTTACCTAAAGATAAAAAAGATAAAGACTGGTCAAACTGGAACCTAGATTGGCTAGAATGGCAAGGCTTACGTGTAGTACGTAGAAATGCACGTCGTTTCTTAAAGAACTATAAGCTTGCAAAAGGTATTATAGATAAGAGTGACTACATTGTAGAAGAGGATAATGAATATGCAGATCTTATTGAAACTTTAACTAAAGAAGACGTAAGTGCATTAGAGCTCAAGTTTTATCCTATTATTCCTAACGTAATCAATACCCTTGTAGCAGAGTTTGCAAAACGCAATACTCGTGTTACATTTAGAGGAGTTGATGAAACATCTTATAATGAGATGTTAGAGCTTAAGCGTGCTGAGTTAGAAAAAGCAATCATTGCTGATGCCGAGGAGCAAATGAGATTAACATTATCTCAAATGGGACTTGCTGAAGATAGTGAACAATATCAACAAGCAATGGCTCCTGAAAGTATCAAGTCATTGCCTCAAATTGAAAGTTATTTTAGTAAGACATATAAGTCAATGGTAGAGCAATGGGCTGAGCACCAGCTTCAAGTTGATACCGAGAGATTTAAAATGGATGAGCTAGAAGAACGCGGATTCCGTGATATGCTTATTACAGACCGCGAATTCTGGCATTTTAAGATGATGGAAGATGATTACCAAATTGAGTTATGGAATCCTATTCTTACATTTTATCACAAGTCACCTGAGATCCGCTACATGTCAGATGCTAGTTGGGTAGGTAAATTTGATATGATGACTGTAGCGGATGTCATTGATGCATATGGTTGGTTAATGACACAAGAGCAACTAGAAAGTCTTGAGGCTATTTATCCAGTGCGTTCTGCAGGTTATCCTATTCAGGGTTATCAAAATGACGGTAGCTACTATGATGGCACTAAGACTCATGACTGGAATACGCAAATGCCATCCTTAGGATACCGCCAATATACCTCTATGTGGGATAACACATTAGTAGGTGGTGATATTGTTAACTGGATTATGCGTGATACAGAAGACTTTTTTGATTTTGGACAAGTTAACTTGTTGCGTGTTACTACAGCATACTGGAAATCACAGCGTAAAGTAGGACATCTTACTAAGATTTATGATGATGGTACAGTACAACAAGATATTGTAACTGAAGACTATAAAGTAGTAGATAAACCTATTTATAATACTCGTCTTGTAAAAAATAAGACTAAGGATAACTTAGTATTTGGTGAGCATATAGATTGGATTTGGATTAATGAAGTATGGGGTGGAGTTAAGATTGGTCCACATCACCCATCATTCTGGGGAACTAAATCTCCTGGAGGTATTAATCCAATATATTTAGGAATGAACCAAAACAATATTGCACCTATGAAGTTCCAATTCAAGGGTGATAATTCATTGTATGGTTGTAAGTTACCTGTAGAGGGCTCCGTGTTCTCAGACCGTAATACAAGATCTGTAGCTCTTGTAGATTTAATGAAGCCTTACCAAATTGGGTATAATATTGTTAATAACCAGATTGCAGATATCCTTGTAGATGAACTTGGTACTGTAATCTTGTTAGACCAAAACTCTTTACCTCGTCACTCATTAGGAGAAGACTGGGGAAAGAATAACTTAGCCAAGGCGTATGTAGCAATGAAGAACTTCCAGATGCTACCATTGGATACTTCTATTACTAATACGGAAAACCCACTTGCTTTTCAACATTATCAAAAGCTTGACCTTGAGCAAAGTAACCGTTTAATGACTCGTATCCAGTTGGCTAATTACTTTAAGCAACAAGCCTTTGAAGTAATTGGTATTACACCACAACGTATGGGTCAGCAAATTGGACAAACTAATACAGCAACTGGCGTTGAGCAAGCTGTATCAGGATCTTATGCACAAACTGAAATGCTATTTGTACAGCACTCGGATTACTTGATGCCACGTGTACACCAAATGCGCACGGACTTGGCTCAGCATTACCACTCTACTAAGCCGTCACTGCGTCTTAGATATATCACTAATACAGAAGAAACAAAGAACTTTGAGATGAATGGTACAGATTTACTATTAAGAGATCTTAATGTTTTTTGTACTACTAAGGCTAATCATAGAGCTGTTCTTGAACAACTTAAACAATTAGCTATCCAGAACAATACTTCAGGTGCTAGTATCTATGATCTAGGTAATATCATGAAGGCTGAGTCTATTGCTGAGGTTGATCAAATCCTTAAGAAGTCTGATGAGCGCATGGAGCAACAAAGACAACAAGAAATGCAGCAACAACAACAAATGCAAGAGCAAATGATTCAGGCTAAGCAACAAGAGCAGAAGATGAAGATGGAGTTTGAGGCTAGTGAGAATCAAAAAGATCGTGAAGCTAGAATTGTTGAGGCTGAGATTAGATCTGCAGGTTATGGTGCTATGCAAGATTTAAATCAAAATATGCAAAGTGACTATGCGGATATGCTTGAGAAAATTCAAAAAGGTGAAGAATACCAGCAAGCAATGGGGTTACAGCGTGAGAAGGAAGGTAATCGTGTAAGAAATGAAGCAGCTAAAATGGATCTTGAACGTGAAAAATTAGCTGTGCAAAAGCAGATCTCAGATAACCAATTAGCTATTGCAATGGAGAATAAAAACAAGTTTGATGCGCAAAAAAAGAACACTGAAAAGAAGAAGAAATAAGGGTATAGCTATCTAATGCCGAATTTTTTTTGCAACATTAAAACTTATTAAATTTATTTAAATAGATTTGCCTATATTGTTAATAGGACATTAATACTAAAACCAACAAACATGTCTACAGAAAAAGAAACTACAGAGGTTTCACAAGTTGAAGTTAACCTCGATGAATTATTGGGAATTCCAGGAGCTGATAATATCATGCTTCCTGAAGAAAAAAAGCCGTCGGTGTTCACGGATCCCAAAGTTGACACCTCGTACCTTGACACTCCTAATGAGGAGGATGATGAAGAAAAAGAAAAACCTATTTCTAAAACAGAAGTAGATAGTCTTTTAGATGAACCACTTAATGATGAAGAAAACTTTGAAGCACCTAAAGCTACAGGTCGTCCTAAGTTAGATAAAAGTGGTACAGCTGAACTTGTAAAGAAGCTTATTGACAAAGGACAAATTGTACCTTTTGATGATGACAAGCCTATTGAAGAGTATACACTAAAAGATTTTGAAGAGCTTCTTGAAGCAAACTTTAGTGAGCGTGAAAACAAAGTTCGCCAGGATACACCTCGTGAATTTTTTGAAGCACTACCTGAAGAGTTGCAAGCCGCTGCTAAATATGTAGCAGATGGTGGAGAAGATCTTCGCGGACTATTTAGAATTTTGGCGGAAGTTGAAGAACATCGCCAACTTGATCCTAGAGATAAAAATGATCAAGAATATATAGTACGTGAATATTTAAGAGCTACTAACTTTGGTAATGAAGACGAGATTGAAGAAGAAATTGATCAATGGCGTGATCGCGGAGACTTAGAGTCAAAAGCTCTTAAGTTTAAGCCAAAGTTGGATAAGATGCAAGAATCTGTTGTTGCTCAAAAACTTGCTCAACAAGAGCATATGAAAAAACAACAACAAGCTGCTGCTCAACAATACATGCACAACGTATATGAAACATTAAAGAATGGTGATCTTGGTGGAATGAAGTTAGATAAAAAGACACAAGGTATGTTATATGCAGGACTTGTTCAACCTAACTACCCTTCTATTTCAGGTAAACCAACTAACATGTTAGGACACTTATTGGAGAAATACCAATACGTTGAACCAAGACATGATTTAATTGCTGAGGCTTTATGGTTGCTTTCTGACCCAGATGGTTATAAAGCAAAAATTAAAGATCAAGGTAAACAAGCACAAGTTGAAAAAACTGTGCGCCAATTGAAAACCGAGGAAGCACGACGCACTGTAAGTTCTCCAGTTGTAGAAAGCGAGGAGAAAGTACAACGCCGTATTCCTAGAAACGATAGCTTTTTTAAACGATAATTAACCCTTAAATAAACAAAAAAAACATGGCAACTCCAGTTTTAAACAATGGTATATTTCTACGCGATACCAACTACGCAGCTAGTTCACACGTAGATTCTTACCACTTGGTTAACATGCTCAAGAATGCTGAACCTATGGATTTAGGACCAGTAGATCTTTGGGCAATGGCACAAAAGGTAGAAATGCCTTTGTACCAAATGTCTAGCTTTGGTGGAAAGAACGTAATTAATGTTGATAATGCTCGTGGAGAGTACAAGTGGCAAACGCCAATTGTAATGGATCTTCCTTACATTGTTGACGAAGTTTTAACATCAGATGGTGAAGGTGGATCATTAACACTTGGTGCTGATGGTACTACTTTCCAAATCAAAATTTCACGTCGTGAATTTGGACATGGTGATATCATCACTTATGACAAGTACAACGGTGCTGAAATGTACATCACTGCTGATGACATTGTTCCAGTAGGTGACGGTTTTGTTTACACCGTGCAATTAGTAAACAATGATTCTAGTTATGGTTTGGATACTTCTATCCTTGCACCTGGTACTAAAATCTTCCGTAAAGGTTCTGCACGTGGCGAGTATGGAGAGCGTTTCTCAGACATCGTTACTGCAACAGGTTTCCGCGAGTTCTACAACTTCGTAGGAGGAGCTGAGGCACACGTACACTATTCTATTTCATCTCGCGCGGATCTTATGATCAAGGGTGGTATGAATGCAGATGGTACTGTACCAGTAGTAGAAATCTGGCGTAACTTTGACAAAAACATTGATCCATCTATTGCTAACCTAGATACTATGGTATCTCGCATGGGTAAGGATTATGTTAAGCGTGCAATGGGTAATGGTTCATTGTCTCGTACCTTCATGACTACAATGGAAGCAGCTCACTTGACTAAAGTAGCTAATGACATCGAGACCTACTTAATGTGGGGACAAGGTGGACGTGTACGTCAAGATGGTCCAGATGATATCCGTTTATCTGTGGGTCTTTGGAAGCAATTGGATAACTCATTTAAGCGTATCTATAACAAGTCTAACTTCAACCTTGATTTGTTCCGCTCTGAGCTTTACAACTTCTATGCTGGTAAAGTTGAGTTCCAAGGTCCAGATCCTAAGCGTCAATTGATTGTACAAACTGGTATGGGCGGTATGCGCATGGTTAACGAAGCAATCAAGCGTGAGGCTATGGCTTCAGGATTGTTGATCCAAGCTGCTGAAAACAACGGTATTGGAGCAATCACTGGTAAAGGTATGGACTTGAACTACGGATTTGCATTTACTTCTTATGTTATCCCATTCTTGGCTAACGTTAAGTTTGTGTTGAACCCAGCGTTTGATAACCTACACACCAATGACATTGAAAACCCAATCATTGATGGTTTCCCATTGTCTTCTTATAGCTTCATTATCTTTGATATCACAGATAACACTAACGACAATATCTTCTTGTTGAAGTTATCTTGGGATAATCAATTGAAGTGGTGGTACCAAAACGGAACTATGGATTACATGGGACGTACCCAAGGTTTCCAAAGCTCTGGACAATTCAATGGATACCGCGTATTCATGACTCAAACAATGCCTGCGATCTGGGTTAAAGACCCAACCAAAGTATTGAAGATTGTTATGCGTAACCCAATCACTGGCGGATCATTCTAATCTTAGAATATATGTAAACTGGGGGAGAGTTGAAAGCCTCCCCCTTTTTACTACCTTTACAAAAAACCAATAAATAAAACCAACAAGTTATGAGCTTTACTTTAGTAGAAAAGGTATCACACCTTAAGAAAGGTCCTATTGCGATTAGACCTTATTTTAATAATCAAAACTCAAATATGGGTCTTGAGAAATATGGCTTAACCCTTTTTGAAGGGGTATCACATGAAGAGCAATTAGCATGTCTTGAGAATAATGGTGTAAAACGTTACTTAACAGGACTTAATGAATTTGCTCCTGAGATTAAAAAAATTGCGGATCCTGAAGAGCGTGAAGCAAAGATTAAAGAGATTAGAACAATTGTATCTGAGCTTGAAAAAGAATTAGCTGCAAATGTTGTAAGTCCAGAAGATCCTGATTTCTGGAATAAGATTAAATTATTGCGTCCAGACAATGATGAGTTCTGGAATAAAATAACAATACGTTGTGGTAACGACCCCGTATTTTTAGAGCCTGAAAAAGATGCTTATGATCTTATTAAGCTCTATGCAATTAACGCTGGAGGATTTAGCATTGTAGCAAAAAGCTATGATGATGCTAAATTAAAAATGAATAAGAACGCACGTTTTTATTTAGACAAGTACGAAGAAACAGCTTCAACTAAAACTGAAGTTAAAAAGCTTCGTAACAAAGCTCTTGCTGAATTGCAAAAACTTTATGATAAGAACACTAACAAGTTGTTCTATGTTGCAAAAGTTGTGGATATTGCGAGTGCCCAGTATAAAAAGTCTACCCCTAACGATATCATATACGATATTATGGATAACTATATTAATGGGGAAAGTACAGAAAGAAATCCTATACGCGCTGCGCAAACATTCTTAGATGCTGCAAATGCTGACATGGAAACACTTAAGCTTAAAGCAATTGTGAAGGATGCTACTTATTATAAGTTTATTGTTGCAAAAACAGATGGAATTATATATACTAGAGAAACTAATACAATGCTAGGAAGAAACCAAGCCGAGATTGTAGAGTTCTTTAAAAACCCACTTAATGAAGATGTTTTAGTACAAATTTCTAAAAAAGTGGAGAAGTATTGGAATATGTAACTATCTTTATATTAAACATACTAAAATGAAAAAGGTGAAAAAAATGATGACCGGCGGTGTTAAAAATCCTAATGCTTCCGTTATGGTACAAAAGACTCCTGGTGGACGTGTTGGTGGCGGAAACGCTTCTGCACAAGTTCAGCGTGTAGCTAAAGGTCGCTCAGGTGGTGGTAATAAATCTGCTGAAGTAAATCCAAAGCGTAAAGGATGAACCCTTTATTAACGCCTGAACAAAAAAAGAAAATGATTTCATATGGTAAGCCCAATGGTACCACCTATAAAAAAGGTGGTACTGTGGCTTCCAAGAAATCTGGTTGTGGCTGTAAAAAGTAATTACTATGGCAACTGATAAAAAGTGGATCCAAAAAGCAATTAACCCAAAGCATAAAGGGTATTGTACACCAATGTCTAAACCAACCTGTACTCCTAAGCGCAAAGCTCTTGCTAGAACGCTTAAGGCTATGGCTAAAAAGA
>JACCDW010433097.1_pt1 | contig 16443 bp, 15 predicted proteins | sample 7449781 | NCBI WGS metagenome assembly JACCDW01 (sample SAMN15323449, study PRJNA562643) | freshwater metagenome | isolation source: river surface water | place: USA:Blue River Watershed | collected 2017-08-18
CCCAAACCTTAAACCGATGAAAATATTGAAAATTGCCATTCTGAAAGATGATTTTGATGAGATTTTGAGTGGAGAAAAGACCGAAGTATATCAAGATTTTATACCCTTTTGGGAAGAGCAGTTATTGGTAAATGACAAAGAAGGAGTGAGATTCAAAGAGTATGATGCTGTTGAGTTTAGAAATGGCTTTGAAGCAAACGTACCAACCATATTAGCAGAATGGAAAGGTACAGAACTCGAACTGTTTGACGAAGCACCAAGAGGCTCAAAAGACCCCGAAGATTATTACTTTGTAATCAATTTAGGAAAAGTCATTGAGACAAAGAATTGTTGATTCTATTGCTTCGCTACGAAATCTTAGAAACTTTATAAAATATTTTTCGCAAAGCTTTTTTTGATAAAACCAAACCCCTTCATCAACCAAAACATGAAAAAATTACTCCTTCTCTCCCTTCTCAGCTTAAAAATTTTCGCCCAAAGCACCGAAGATAGAATCAAGGCATTGATACCCGAACTTGATGCTAAGTTTCAAGATTTTAAGGTCAAAAGTCATTTGTCGAGCGTGGCCTATGCGGTTTTGCTTGATGGCAAAATTATTTATCAGAGTAATACTGGCATTGTTAATTGTAAAACCAACAAAGTGGCTGATAATCAGTCAGTTTACCGCATTGCTTCGATGTCGAAAAGTTTTGCTTCGGTGGCTATTTTGCAACTCCGAGATGCAGGAAAACTCAAACTCGACGACCCAGTTTGGAAATATATTCCCGAATTAAAAGGACAAAAATATTCGGCTGATTCTCCCGAAATTACGGTGCGTCACTTGCTTACGCACGCTGCAGGTTTTCCCGAAGATAATCCGTGGGGCGACCGCCAATTGGGCATTTCGGAAGCAACCATGTTGAAGATGTTTAAGAAAGGAATTTCGTTTTCCAACGAACCAGGAGTTGCCTACGAATATAGTAATATGGGCTTTGCAATGTTGGGGCAAATCATTAAAAATGTGTCAGGGCAGAGTTATCAAAGCTACATTATTGAGAAAGTGTGGAAACCACTCGGCATGAAAAATACTTATTGGGATTATACTAAAGTGCCCGACAATCAACTCGTTAGAGGCTATCGTTGGCTGCGTGAACAATACATCGAGCAACCCATAGAACCTGATGGAGCTTACGGAATCATGGGTGGTGTGCTGACTTCTATAGAAGATTTTTCTAAATATATGGCTTTTCATCAAGCATCTTATGATGTAAAAGCAGCAAATTCTACAATTTTGAAGAAAAGCTCGTTGAAAGAAATGCACTTTCCTGCCAATTTCAATAGCATGAATAACCGTGGCTACACAGGTACAGGCGAGCCTTGTAGTAATGTTTCGTTTTATGGGTATGGCCTACGAATCGACCAAAATTGTAACCAAATCAGAAGTATCGGACATTCGGGCGGACTCCCAGGTTTTGGCTCCGACTGGAAAATTGTGCCGCAGTATGGTCTTGGTATCGTTACATTCACCAACGGAACCTACGGAGGTGCTGCCTTGATGAATAACCAAATTATTCCGTTTATTATCGAAAAAGCGAGACTTTCACCAAATTCATTCCCAGTTTCGACCATTCTGAAACAACGCCAAAACGAACTCGTAAAATTGTTGCCAATGTGGGAAAACGCTGAAAAATCGGGTATTTTTGCCGAAAACTTTTTCTTAGATTACTTCCCAGATTTATTGAAAGCTGAGGCAGAAGGAATCTTTGAGAAAGCAGGGGAAATTATAAAAGTACACGAAATAGTGCCTGAAAATGCCTTAAGAGGTAAGTTCTTGATGGAAGGAGAAAAAGGAAACATCGAGGTCAGTTTCACGATGTCGCCCGAAAACCCACCTTTGATTCAGGCATATAGTATTCGGTTGAAGTAAATATTATAATAAATGTGGCACACTTTCTTTATCGCAGATAACAAGTGTGCCACATTTTTTTCATCTGCGTACTCTACGAAATCTGTGGGAGATACTATTTTCAAAGTTTCTTCAGAAGTTCTAAACCTGAAGGCCATTCGCCGTAACCACTCGCTACATTGATATGCCCTGCTTTGCCAATATTTACGTATTCACTTCCCCATGCATCAGCAAAAAACTTGGCTCTATCCTCTGATACCCAAACATCATTCGAGCTTGCTACCACAATACTTTTAAAAGGTAGTTTCTCCAGTGGGATTGGCGTAAAACCTGTCATCGGAAAGGTGTAAACTGGGTTTTCAATATCGCTCGGAGCAACCAATAATGCACCTTTGATTGCTTTCGGGAAGTGTTTTGCCCATTGAGCCACAGCCGTGCAGCCCAAACTATGAGCAATTAGAACTACGCTTGATGGCTCATGTGCCAAAACCGCCTGTTCAATGTTCTGAATCCAGTCTTCGCCATCGGGTTCATCCCAACTTTTTTGATTGATTCTGATAAAATTCTCTCCCGAATTTTCAAAGTGTGTTTGCCAGTGGTTTTCGTCCGAATTACCGAGGCCAGGGATAATGAAGTAAGTTGTCATGAAATAAGCTATTATTTTTAGAAAACTAACACTCATTTTCGCAGAAATAGTTCTAAAACTTAGCTCATCATTTTGAGTACCTCAGTCAGTAATTACTGATGTTATATCTTTTAAAGAGACCATATTCGGTATTTTATTCTACCGTTATGGGAGGCTGTGTATCTTATTTTTAGCTTTTACCCAAAACTTTGCCCGAAAGACCTTTACCACCACTTTCCCAAATAGATGATTATAAAATTATGCGAGAAGAATAAAAGAAATTAATACGTCGAACAATGAATGTATTAACGCTGGTTTTATAGACGTTTTAAGGCATCCATAAAACCAGCGTTGAATTATTTATTTACACTATCTTCTTGGTTGAAAGAATATTTTTGTCATATCAGAGATTTATTCCACCTGATACCTCAATTCTTTGTCCGTTAATCCATTTGGCATCATCGGTGCAAAGAAATGCCACTACGCTACCGATATCATCGGCATAACCAACTCTGCCCAAAGCAGTTTGGCTTGATAAAAAGCCTTTCATTTGTGGATTATTTCTGATGGCCGCACCATTAAAATCGGTTTCGATTGGGCCAGGTGCTATAATATTTGAGCGAATACCACGATTTCCGTACTCTTTTGCTACATACTTAGTGAAATTTTCAACCGCCGACTTCAACGAAGAGTAAACCGAATAACCTTGAACACAGAAACGAGTTGTACCAGATGAAAGAAATACCACACCACCGCCATCATTCATCATCAACAATGATTTTTGGGTCAAGAAATAAACACCTTTGAAGTGAATATTTACAAAATTATCAAAGATTTCTTCGGTCATATTGGCAATCGGGATTGTGCCGCCAATACCCGCATTATTGATTAGGAAATCGAAAGTAGAAGTTTGCCATTTACTTTCTAAAACCTGCGAAACTTGCCCTAAGAATACATCAAAAGATTTAATATCACCCACGTCAAGTTTTAGAGCAACTGCTTTTTGGCCGCTGGCTTCAATGGCCTTCACTACCTCTTCGGCATCTGTTTGGTTGTTGTTATAGGTTAAAATAACATCAATGTTTTTTTGGGCAAGCGAAAGAGCCATGTCTTTCCCAAGTCCACGGCTACCGCCTGTAACTAATGCAATTTTGTTCATTTGATTTATGTTTAATTTTGATGTTGCAAAGTTGCAGCAAATGTCGCACGGGGTGTTTGTAAATTTGAAATCAATATTTGCAAAATTCAAATATCTGACTTCTATATTCTAAAATGGGCTGGCGAAAGAGAGGTTTGGCGTTTAAAAAAATTAGAAAAATGAGCCACTTCTTCAAAGCCTAACGAATAAGCAATTTCAGAGACATGCCAATCAGTTTGGCGAAGTAAAATCTTAGCTTCTTGTGTTATTCTACTACTTATTATTTCGGTCGTAGTTTTTCCGATATTTTCTTTTAAAACTTTATTCAGATGATTGACATGTACGGCCAGTCGGTCAGCATAATCTTTGGCCGTACGGAGGTTGAGTTTTTGCTGAGGAGACTCTATCGGAAATTGGCGTTCGAGTAATTCTAAAAACAAAGAAGAAACCCTCGTAGCCGCATTATGGGTTGAATATAGAGCCGTTATGGGTTGTAGTTTTTGGCCATAATGAATCAGTTCGAGTACGTAATTACGAAGTAAATCATACTTATAGGCATAATCAGAGACTATTTCTTGGTGCATTTTCTCGAAAATAGCCTTTAGTTCTTCTACATTTTTATCAGTAAGCTGGAAAATTGGAAAACCATCGGGGCGAAAAATCGGCAATTCGTCAATCGCCATTCCAGTTTTGCTTCGGTGAATAAATTCAGGCGTGAATACACAAAAATGCCCACTCTGATTGGTATCCTGCGGCACGTAATGATACGGAATCAACGGTGTGGCAAAAAGCAGGGCATTTTGCTCAATATCTATCACTTTATCGGCATATTCAGCACGGTTTTTACCGATTATAAGACTGATTTTATAATATGCCCTGCGATTATAAAGCATGAGATTTTTCTCTCGAAGCCCTCTAATAAAATCATCTATTTCAAAAACATTGAAGTGCCCAATTTCACGTTTAAAGCTTTCAGGGAGTGGAATATTTATATCTTTATAAAACTCTTCTATAGATGTAACGCTCATGTACTTGTTGTAAAATTCAAATATACAGATTCTATTGAATAAGCACAAAAATAAGAGTTTTCAGACCTAAATTAAGATACTACTTTATCGCTAAAAGATAAGATAACGGCTACCACACTCGCTGCAAAAGCACTGATGGCCAATGGCAACACCCCATCTGAAAGCTGGCTACTAATGGCAGCACCAATGCTTGAACCAATAAAAAAGAATATTGTACCGTAGACTGAAGCGGCCAAGCCCGCATTTTCGCCCATAAATTCTAAGGCCATAGCACTGCTGTTGGGGTCGCCTGCGGTAGTAAATGCCATCAAGAGTGCAATGAGTATAAAAAAGTAAAGCATTGGCGGTGGATTGCCCCAAAAAAAAGCCATTAATACAAGGAATGCAGACACGACAAGATAGAGCAAAAGTATGATACTGAGTGTCTTTTTTGCTCCAAATTTTCGAGTGAAAAATGAGTTACTCAACGATAAAATAGCCATGAGCAGGCCTATTGTGCCAAAAATACTTGGGAATAGCTCGGGGCTGTGGTAAATTTCGCCTATGATTCGCTCCGAACTTGCCACGTAACTACTCAGAATGGAGAATAGAAGTGTGGCAATGATTGAGTATCGCAGAAAATGCCAATCGGTAATAATGGATTTGAATTTAGGCAGTAAATCTTTGATTGGTAAATGTATGCGGGCTTCTTTCGGATGTGATTCGTTGATACGAAATGACCACAGAAGTACAATTACGGCAAAGGTAGGTGGAATCAGAAATACCCATTTCCATGAATAAAATTTTAGGATAAATGCCCCCAAAGCAGGAGCAATAACGGGCGTAAATAAGAATAAAGCCAACACTAACGACATGATTCTCGCCATTTCATCGCCTGAGTAGCGGTCACGTACCGAAGCAATAGAGGTCATTAATACGGCCGCTGCTCCCATACCAGATACAAATCGGAGAACAAACATCCATTCGATTGTCGGAGCATAAACAGTAGCAAAACCACAAGCAATGTATAGAATTACGCCAAAACGTAGGATAGGTAATCGCCCCATTTTATCGGTCAAATATCCAAAAATTATCTGCGTGATTTGCCCCATAAAAAAGTATGAAATCAGTTTATCAGTCTGTGCGGTTTCTTCGATAATCGAAAAGTGACGGCGTAACTCAGCAAATGCAGGGAGCATAATATCAATGCCAAGAGCGGTAAGTACCATCGAACATGACGTAAATGCAATAATTTCTTTGGGTACTTTGCTTGGTTTATTCATGTTATATTGGGTGATTTTTCACAAAGGTAGGGTAGAATTTACACTTTATTGGTGTGCAATTCCGACATTCTCAAATAGAATCGAGACAATTTATGACACGTAAAGTTTTTTAGGGTAGCGTTAGCCAAAAGTTTGGGTAAAAATATAAATCCCACTTCGAAATTATCGAAATAGGATTTATACATCTTTATTTTATGAATAAACTTCAATTACCAGCAAATGGAGTTCCGAAGATTCCAACGGCAAGTTCGGCCCAAACTAAGAATAATACAAACAAAATTCCAGCAATAATCCATACTCGTTGACTTACTTGGTTTATTTTTCTGAGTGAAAATTCAATTAATCCGCCCGTTCCAAAAAGCAGAATGCCCGCTACAATAAAATCAGATAAAGACCAATTTACCTCATTCGTAAACTGCATAGCAATCAATGGTAGTAATAATAGTAAGCCTGCTATCGATAGGATAATCGTCAATCGGTTGTTGTTAGCTGTCATAATTTTATGTTTTATATTTTTAAAAAGAACTTTGTATTGCAAAGTAAATATTTTAAAATATATTCTCCAAAAAAAAGTAATATTATTTTCGTGGAGAAATATCAACAGAATGTAATAGGCAATTGAAACATTAAGATAACGCTTAAATAAGCTATTGTTTATCACCAATCAAATCTCAATAATGAAACTCCTTGGCGGGGTAATTTGAAATTGAGTTTTAGTGTACCGTTGGTCGTTTTTAAATAACTTGGCGAAGTCAGTAATGCCAATTGTCCTGCTTTTTCTAAGATACTGATTTGTTCGGCCGTTGGGTTTTCGGGTGAACCCATTTTCTTCCAAACTTCATACGAATTACTATTTTCGTTGTCTATTCTGTAATGCTTAAAATTGACTTGTTGAGCTGGAAACCCCTTTAAATCAACCTCAATGGTAGCATCTTCGGCTTTAACATCATCGTCGTGGTAATGCCAAACCATAACCGCCGCTGAGCGTTGGTCTTTGCTGGCAAGGGCATCAATATCGGCTTTTTTGCGTACACTCGAATCTCGCACCATCGAAAAAGTATAATTTTGGTTTCCTTTTACTTCTACTCTATTGCCCGACATCATGCCGTACATTCTGAACACATTCAGTACGGGTTTGTCAATGCCATTGGTGGCCAAATCTCTGAAACCATAAAAATAGGGTTGATTTTCAAACTCAAACGACCAACTCACTGCCCCCAATAAATTGGCTTTGTAGTAATCGGCTAAAGCATATTTTCGGGCAAACGAAGCGGCTGTATAACTCGAATACATCGTGCCGTTTCGATACGCATTTGATGGATTGGTTTTCATACCACAGGCCGCACAACCTTCGGGGTCTGACTCGCCAATGATAATGGGTAAGTTTTTGAATTTGGCATAAGAAGTAGCAATTCTAAATCCTTCTGAAATATCTCGTAGTTGCGTTCCTACATTCATTTGTACGTGTCCATCAACAATTTTTGGAGCACCTTTTGCATGAAAAGTTATAAAATCAAGCGGAGAACCCACTTTACCCGTCACATAATTAGTCCCTGACTCACAATGCGTTAGAAAAGTTTTCAGAAAATCGGCCGCTTTATTCCAACTTGGGCCAGTTGTTTCGGGGCCACCAATTCTTATACTTGGCAATGCACGTTTGGCGGCATCGGCGGTATAATCATAAAGTTTGCAATATTCCTCTACCGTTCCGCTCCAATAACCAATATTTGGTTCATTCCATAATTCCCAATACCAAGTTTCTACCTCGGCTTTTCCATAGCGTTCTACCGAGTGCTTTACCCAAGCATAAACCAAATCGGCCCATTTTTTATAGTCTTTAGGTGGAAAAGTCCAACCTTTATAAATTTCGTTGTAAGGCATACCAGGTCTCCAATTATGCTCATAAGGCTGTGGTTTAGTTGAAAGAGCTTCGGGCATAAAACTAAATTGTGCCACAGGTTTGATGCCTCTTTGCTGGTAGGTATCAAAAATTTTATCAACGACACTCCAATCATATATGGGCTTTCCGTTGGCATCTTCGGTGTAAACATTGGTCGAACCCCACTTCATCGTAAGTGTATCATGTCCCGAAGTAAGCATATTATGGGCTCGAAAATAAACAGGTACTGAACTCAGTTGGCTTAATTCAGTTAGTAGTTTTTTGCCATCTTTCATGTAGGCATAGTTGGGTTCGTCGGCCCCGAACCAAGCCCACATCGTTGACATTTTGCCAATTTCTTTATTTAAATCAATTTGGATAGTTGTCTTAGTAGTTTCTTGTGCGAAACTCAGCCGAAACACGGCCATCAATAGAAAGAGAAAGTGTGTTTTTTTCATTGAATGTCAGGATGTATAGAGTTTAAAACAAATATAATCGGAAAATACTTGTTTGTGTCTTTCAATGTTAAGAATAAAAGCCGAGCATCGAAAATTAATCAATACTCGGCTTTTATTAACTAACGTGGATTCGGGATTAAATTGAATCATATTTGCTCCAGAGGGGCTTTATATTGGTAAAAAAAATACCCCAAAGACTATATGCCCCACCGGTGCGAAACATTTCGCACCGATGGGGCTTGGATAGAGGTGATAGCATATTTTCTACCAATATTTAACTCCTTTGGAGTAATTTTAAGTTCATAACCAATTAGCTATAAGTGTTTTATCCAAAATTACCTTAAATATTTATTTTCCCACTTTTGAAATTAGCTCATTGAATCAATTCAATGGCTATTTGAACAGAGGAATGCTTTAGTAGGATAATTCAGTTTGGAGATAGTGTCTAAACCTATTTCTCATCATTTATTCTTCCAACATCAAACTTGCTTTTGCTTCGAGACTTAGCTTGTCATTCCACTTAATGAAAAATGGTTTTTCGAGTTGTGCTTCACGGTAACCATCGGGTATCATAATCGGCACTCCATGAATGATTGGATACAAACGCTTACAAGTTGGACAAGTAATAAGTCCTTCATGAATGATGTTATTTTCTTTTTCGGTGAAAACCTGAATCGAAAGCTCAGATTTATCAAAGGGGCAACATAATTTATCAAAAAAACTTCTGGTCATGACTTTAATGGTTTAAGATTTCTGAATAATTCAATACCGCTTCGGTTGGATTTTCGGCGTCCATAATGGCTGATACTAAGGCAATACCATCGAATGGTAAATCTTTAAGATTTGGAATCGTTCTTTGATTAATTCCTCCAGCTAAAAATACTTTTCGACTAAAAAACTGGCGAGTTTCATAAATGGTATCGAAACTAACAAGCTCACAACTATTACTGGTTTTCGATGGAAATATGGAGCAGTACGACACATAATCCAACGAATTTTGCTCAGCCCAAATGAGTTTTTCGGTTTCGTTTGAGCAAGTGAGTCCCCAGATTAAATCTGGCCGTTTTTGTCGGTAGTCTTGTATTTTATCATTAGGTAAATCAAGATGAATTCCTTCAAAACAAGGCAAATCGAGGCAGTCTTGACCTTCGTTGAGAATCAAAGGCACACCTGCCAACTTTGTGAGTTGGTGGATAGTTTCAATGATTTCTATTTTATTAGATACTTTTTGCCAATTATTCCATAATTGTACGGCAAAAAGGCCACCTTTCAGAGCCATCTCAATTTTATGGAGCAAAACACTTGGTTCGATGGCTGGGTCGGCGATGAGATAAATACTTTTTTTCATTGCCAACCACGTTTGAATGCCTCAAAAAATGCAGCCCAATAAGGGTCAGTTTCGTAATAAGGCATTGGTTTTAATTCATCATTTTCTATGATTCGATGCCCCTTTGAAGCCTCTACAAAATGCCCAATCACGTTGGCTTCGATTTGATTGGCACGTAAGGCATAAAGAGCCAATTCTTCGTGTTGTTTGTTTACCGAAAGAATCATTGAACCAGCTCCAATACAATAGCGTGGGTCGAGAGAAAATAAATCACAAACCGAAATTGCAGTGGGCGATACATTAAGTTTATTCGTTTGAATTTCAACTCCCAAACCACTTGCTACCGACATCTCGAAAACCGCACCTAACACACCACCTTCCGTTACATCATGCAGGGCATTCACAATAATCTCTTTGTCGTTGAGGGTATTTACAACCGAAGCTTCTTCTAAGACTGACGTTTGATAAAATAAATCTATCGCTTTTTGAGCGGTTTCGGTTCCTAATTTCTGACGAATAGTTTCAGGAAACGACATGGCTAAAATAGCCACCGAAGACATTGCACATTGCTTGGTCATGATGATTGAATCTCCGATTTGGGCATTATTTGAGGTAAGCAGTCTGTTTTTTGGAGCAATCGTTATCATTGTTCCACCACCCGAAATCGTCGAATTTTGGCCTTCAATGCTGCCCGTGTGTCCACCCGTGATTGCTACGCCTATTTGCTTACAAAACCTATCAATGTGCTGCCAATATTCTCTAAACTGAGCATCGCTGATACTCGTAGGTAGATTAAGCACAGTTTGTAGATACCTGGGTGCAAAACTGGTGGTAGCAATGTCATTGGCCATGAGATGCACCGAAAGCCACGCTGATTCCTGTAAACCTAAAGTCGGAATTAAGCTCAGTGGGTCGGAGGTAAGAGCCATAGCCATCTCGTTGGGCAACTCAACAAGAGCCACATCAACGCCAAAGCGGGGGCCGACTAATACTTCTTTACGACTAAAACCACTATTAGGAAGGATTACCTTCTTAAAATATTCTTCGTTGATTTTACCTACTTTTTCCATTAGTCCACATCATTGAAGCGTACGAATAGACCAAAGAAATCACCATATGGTACGTGCCATTCTTGCACAGGAAACCATTCGGGAAGACCCGTTGCTTGCCACTCAATGGTATAGCTACGCCCCTCGAGTGCCTCGTGGATTTTCTTAGTAAGCATATCGGGCGTATAGAAAGTAGCCGTTACATAAAACGGATTTTTGCCAAATGCTTCTTGCACTCGTCGTCTGACTACTTTTGGCGAATTACGATTCATCATTCCGAACGCAATCCCATATTTACCCACTCTCGCAGCTTCGCGAATTACCTGTACGGGGTCGCGGTAATATTCAAATGTCGTGATAAACGCAAGGGCATCAAACGTATGGTCTTTGAAAGGCATAAAATGAGAATCGGCCCATACGAGATTCCCACCAAAAAGATGAACGGCTTGTCCTAACATAAACGGAGAAATATCACCACCCGAAGCTTCAATGCCGATGTCTTTCCACCAGCGAGTAAAACGGCCCGTTCCGCAACCAAATTCGAGTAGCGTTTTAATTCTTGGGTCAGACTTCACGAATCGACCCATAATTTTTTTTTGCCAAACTTCTGCTCGTTTGTAGCGGCCTTCGTACCAAAGTTCGTAGGTATCGGTGTGTTCACGGTTAAAAAACCATTCTTTGCGGCCTTGCCAGTTTCGGAGTGGCGGCTTCACCAAACTTTTTTCGCTTAGTTCTAATTCTTCCATAATAGTTTTGATAAAAAATAAACCTCATTTCTGCACCGAATGCTCGAAATGAGGTTTCAAAACGTATATAGATACAGGCAAAGCACTAAGGCCATTACTTCCGAATATCTTGTTTGGCTCCTGCATTCCTACGCTGGTATTAACCAGTTCAGGTTCTCGGGTATCATCTCAGCTTTTTACAGCACCCCGTGCATGAAATATGCTACAAATGTAAGGATGAAACGAAAGAAATAAAGCAAATGGAGATTAAAATTTCATACTTATTTTCTACCTTTTATTAGGTATAAAGCAATTAAACCTTTCGCAGCCGAAAAGGTCTAATTTTTACAAGTGTATTTACTCCCAAAGAAACTTTATGAAAAAAATCCTCCTATCACTCATTTGCTTTTCATGTACGATTTTTAGTTGCGAGAGACTTAGAGATAAAATTGTTTTGATTAAAGAATTTAGAGTAAATGGTACTATGACTGTTGATGGACTGAACAGAACGTATTTACTCAATCTTCCGCCAAACTACAATGACGCATCTGATTTTGCTTTAGTAATTGGCCTACACGGCGGAGGTGGTAGTGCTGCTCAGATGGAGCAAAACTATTTTTTGACTGAAAAAGCCAACAGAGAAAAATTTGCTATAGTGTATGCCGAGGGTGTACAGAGTGATGGAATCTTGAGAGCCAGAACTTGGAACGCAGGCACTTGCTGCGATTATGCCGTAGAAAAGAATATTGACGATGTGAAATTTATCAGTTTATTGATTGATGAACTTTTGAAAACCTACCCAAAGTTGAATCGTAAGAAGGTTTATGTAACAGGCATGTCGAATGGGGCGATGATGAGTTATCGGTTGGCGTGTGAATTATCCAATAAAGTGGCGGCTATTGCACCCGTAGCAGGGGCGTTGGTTACAACTCAGCCGTGTGTTTCGTCAAGGCCAGTGCCTGTTTTGCATATTCATTCAGTTTTAGATACGAAAGTGCCGTATAATGGAGGAAAAAGCACTTTGGGTTTCACAATTCCACCGATTGAGCAGGGAATTAATGCTTGGTTGAAGAATAATTCGTGCAATATTACGGCCAAAACCGTACAAAATTTTGAGAAGTATACCCTAACACGCTGGGTTAATTGCACCAATAGCTCGGTAGAAATTTATCTGACAAAAGATGGTGGACATTCATGGCCAAGCGGCGAAAAAGCCAGAGCTGCCGCCGACGATGTTTCGACAGCCATCAACGCCAATGATGTAATCTGGGATTTTTTCAAGAGATACCAATTACCATAAAACTCGAAAGAATAGGCCAATTAAGAAGATAAAAATCTTAACTTGCTAACTCTTTTCAACCTCAATTAAAATTATGAAACGCTTAAAACAGATTAGCTGCTTCGGTGTGGTATTGACGTTGTTTTTTACTTCGTATAGTTTTGCTCAAACCTTCAAATACTATGAAGCACCTGATAAAATCAGAATTGCCTATACTGATTCGGGTTCGGGAAAAGTTGTGGTACTCTTACATGGATTTATCAATACAGGGGCAAACTGGCGAAAAACAGCACTTTATAAAGACCTTCTGAAGAATGGCTATCGAGTGATTGTACCTGATTTAAGAGGAAACGGACGCTCTGATAAGCCTCATGAAGATAAATTTTATGCCAACGAGATTGAGACAAGCGATGTGATGGGCATATTAACTGACTTAAAAGTAAAAGCTTACGAAGTAGTGGGTTATTCTCGTGGGGCAATCGTAGCGGCTAAGCTCATTACGAAAGATAAGCGAGTAGCTAAAGTAGTTTTAGGCGGAATGGGTCAGCATTTTACCAATCCAAATTGGGATAGAAGACTCATGTTTGCGGCTGCTTTCAACGGCAAATTTCACTTATATCCCGAAGCTCAAGGGGCGGTAAAATATGCCAAATCTATCAATGCCGATACCGTTGCATTAGGACTTTTACAAAAATATCAACCCGTAACCTCGCCAGAGGATTTGAAGAAGTTTTGCAAACCTGTGCTAATCATTACGGGTGATGAAGACAAAGACAACGGCGACCCAGCGATTTTACAGACTTATTTTAAAGATGCAAAACTCAGTATTGTGAGAGGGAATCATAATGCTACCTATAATACAGAGCCTTTTTCGGCCGAAATTATTAAGTTTTTACAATAAGCACTGACATAGGGCTGTCAGTGAGTTTGTTTTCTTTGAAGAAAAAAGATTATGAAAGTACATACGACCAATTATGAAACTGCATTTATCGCTATTGCTGATGACTGCCCCACTTCGATAGGAGAAATACCACCGATGAAAGGCGATAAAAAAACAATAGCCGCTATTCAGTTTGAGATTTTGAAGAAAAACCCCTATAAGTACACTTCCGATGATGTATTATTTCAGGTTTTTGCCGAAAAAAATGATTTGACCGAAAACGAATTAGTAGAAGCTCGTAAGGCCTATTTCTCGAAAGGACAAGCTTGCTTTCGGGCATCGCCACTGACGAAAAGATACGGTTGGGGTGTGCACCACAATGCAGAAGGTAAGATTGCCATCTATGGTTGTGAGAGCGAAGAGTACGAAAAATTTATGAATGATGATTCGATAAAGGTTTATAAAGCGATGCGGTCGAGTAGATAAAGCAAACGCCTACCAAATTTGTTTTGGTAGGCGTTTTTGTCTATTTATTAAATGGCACTTCATTTACCCAATGAAAACCACGCGTAGTAAGTAAAAAGTGTCTTGGCTTCATTTTCTTCATGGCTACGCGTATAGAATCGTTTTTGATTTTTCCTTTCAACAATAAAGTTTCGGAATCGGGCTGTGAATACGTAAAGGCATATTGCGTAGTATCAGTGATGGGGGCAGCATAATTAGTCATACGTAGCGTATGTTTTGTAGAATCGAGCGTAAAATTGACTCGTTTACGCAGACCATCTTCATTAGTTACATAAATCATGTCGTAAGCCCCACGGCGGTCAATAAATGCCTCTTGCAAACGCAAAGTATCAGTTTCTGAAGTAACATTATTTCGCTCGAACTTTTCTACTTTATAAGGTCCATAAATAGCTGATTTCGGAGCAGAAATAGGTGCAGCAGCTTGCCAATTGCTGTAAAATTGAGCGATGAAAGTAGTGCCAATAAAGAGTATTTTTAGTACGATTCGGCTAATACTAAACCATTTTTTATCAGCAAAGACTTTTATTTCTTGGGTAGCTTGGGTTGGCTCATTCAGCACAAAAAATTGCCAAAGGCGTTTGGCATCAGCCGAAAGTAGATAAATACCTATGAGCATCAACCAAAATGAGAAAATTTTGACGGGAACATCAAAAAATAAATTCATCATGAACACATTGAGCATCACGCCCGCACTCAATAATGCCCCCAGTGTAGTAGTTCGACGAAAAATTAGTAGTAAACCTGCTATAACTTCCATAAGTCCACAAAATAATTGATAGCCTTTTGAGTAAGCCATGAATGTCCACAAAAGCCCCATTGGACTCATTTCACCGAGGCGTTCGTAGAGGCGGTAAGTAGTAATCGTGCCAAATTGTAATGGAAAAACTTTTACCAAACCATACGAAAGCATAGTGGCTGCCAAATAATAACGCAGGTAGATTTTTAGCCAGTAAGCCAGTTTTTCGTGGTTTGCTCGGTTGCGGGCAGCAATCAGCCAAATGATACTCCCAAGCGATGCAATCATAAGAATGGCAAGCTCTTGGAGCCAATTCCAAGTGGTATCGCCACTGCCATTGGGGCGAACAGTTATTTCATCTACCCCTAAAACTATATTCCCTAAAAGATTGATGATTGGAGCCCAAAACTTTTCGAGTAGATTATAAATCGGTTCTCCGATTAAATCTAAAGGGAATGGGAAGATATTTAGACCGAAGAATAAAAAGCAGAAATAGAAAATCAGTTTATGAGCAACTGACCACTTAGTCGTATTTGCCATTGAATTATAGGTTTAGGATAAAAGCGTTGAATCAGAAAACTTCGAAAATATAAATATTTTCTGTATCTTTTTCAATATTTCATTTATCCTAATGCCTATAAAAAAGAAAAAGCTGCACTCAAATGTTGCAGCTATTTACCATTTACTAACCTAAACACTATTTATAAACCTATTAATCCTTTTATCGAAAGTGATAAACTCACCTGCGTGTTGGATTTTACTGCAATGCTATTGAGGGCGATATTGCTATTCAGATTCAAGAATGAACTGAAATCAATGATTGCTCCTGTGGTACTTTTATTAGTGGCGAAGTGTAGCTCATAATCGCCTTCTTCCAGAAATGCCACCTTGAAATTACCAGAACCATCAACTTTGGCACTCGTTATGGCATTCTTAAAAGTTACTCCGCTTTCGCCTTGTCCTTTTACTTCGGTGCTTTGATTAAACGTTCCTTTTTTATAAACATATACTACTACTTGCCCATTAGTAGCGGCATTATAATTATCTATTTTACCTACAATTTCGCCCGTAGTGTTTTTATTGACAAGTCGGATAGAAGATTGTAGTTCGCCATAAGTCACAAAAGCATAGCTTTTTTTGCTATTTGCATTCATTTCTTTAATGGCCTTACGTAAATCAAAATCAATCATTAAATCAGTTACACCACTTTGAGCTACATCAAATTTTTTAGCCGTAATTTCAATTTCTTGTCGGGCATTTCCCGAAATTACTAAGGCTTCTTTCGAACCATCTGTTTTCTGCACATAACAACCAGGAGCGTTTCCGCTGGCATCTTTTGCATAATCGAGAACCAAAGTTAATTTACTGAACGAACCTGTTTGGAATTTTCCATCACCGAGGCTTAAAGAATTACCATTTTGGAGCTGTAACAAATTTACTGTCTTAGGGCCTTTGAAGGCATCATAGACTTTTCCATCAAACCTAACTTCAATGATAGTCACAAAGGCGGCACTTACACTGCTATCATCAATCGGGGCATCAGTTATACTTAATCGTACATCTCCTTTCGGAGCATTGGGGTCTTGTTGGCTCACTGGTGTTACCGATTCATTTTGTTTTTCGCAAGCTACTTGCATCAGAAAAACA
>JACCDW010524351.1_pt1 | contig 16441 bp, 33 predicted proteins | sample 7449781 | NCBI WGS metagenome assembly JACCDW01 (sample SAMN15323449, study PRJNA562643) | freshwater metagenome | isolation source: river surface water | place: USA:Blue River Watershed | collected 2017-08-18
AGGGATTGGTGTCCCACATTGAAGGATAGTAACGGCACCACCCGTACACAGTCTTATCTTACGTCCTTTCGGATAGCTTGATTCTCAAGACCACTTTGGTATTGAATTACGCAATAGTAAAAAGGGATTAGCTTTCTATTTCTTACATAAATTCTATGAGTTATTCTTATTGTTCTTCCGAACTCAACCGAAGATTCTACATATCCCCAGTCACCCCAACTCTTCTGCTACAGTGTTACCCTCACATACAAAGCCAGAATGATATCTCACTTGCCTACTCAAGCTCAATAAGGTTTCCCTTACCAAACCGCAGATACATTAAACCAATGTACCCACTTTATCCTACTTTCGTAGTTTATTTAATGACCATAGGCGGCCATCGGTCACTATGTAACACAAGGTTACTATGTGAACTATCTTCAATATTTTAAAGAACTTTTGTTTTGTGAACAGAGTAAAGATACGAAATCTTTTTCAATCTACCAAAACTTTTTTTACAAAGTGTTGAACGATAACCGGTAACTGAAGTCCAGCGGTTTTATCCGAACCTTTAATCATTCAACTTTGTAAAGATAAGATAATTTTTTCAAACTACCAAATCTTTTTTGTTGCGGGGGAAGGATTCGAACCAACGGCCTCAAGGTTATGAGCCTTGCGAGCTACCTCTGCTCTACCCCACAATATTATTATTTAAAAGAACTTTGTAAAGATAGGATATTTTTTTGAAACGGCCAAATCTTTTTTTCAAAATGTGGATAACTTTCATAAGTCATTGATACTCAATCAGTTAGACACATAGAATTAATAAGTATATACAAATATACAAAAAAGAATTGAAACGGCCAAATTTATTTTTATTGTGCAGAGCCGGTAGTAAACACCATTGAATTTAAGATAGTAAGTGCAGTATCTTTCATTTCAATAAAATCTTCAAAAGATGTTAATTGTGGCATATTTTCTATCCTCATATTATCTTGAGCCGTTAGAGATATACCAGATTGCTGTGTTGCCATTGATGAAAAAAGGTCTGCTTTAAATCTAAAATATTGACTATTAAATTCCGGTTCACTAAGTGTTTGCACGGACATCACAGTAAATTTTTCGTCATGCATTGTAACTGTCATTGTTAATCTATCCGTATCAAATTCTATACGTTGATTTTTTACACTATAATACTCTTTTGCCATAAATAATTTGTTTTATTTAAATATAGATAAATTTATTTTTTAATACCACAAAATTAAACGTCCAATAAAAGACCTTCCCTGCTGAAATCCAATATTGAAATAGTATCTAATTTCTTGATAACCACCAGCATATCCAAAATAGTTTCCAGTTCTAACACCGTACCCAAACTCATAGACATCAACATAAAACGCTCTACAATTATAATCATTTGAAGAAGCCGAAGCTATCATTACACCGGTATAAGGTCTAGCTCTAACAGTACAATAACCATATCCAAAGGTAAGGAATGTACCATTATTATATCCTCTCTCCGTGTTATATGTTGATTCACCACCCCATGCATTTATGTAACCACCATATTCACCCTGATTTACTTCCATCCAAGTCCAAGCATCTCTACCCTGACAACCATCCCAAATATATCCTTCACCTTGTTGCAAATATAAATCACCATAAAAATTAGCGTACCACCAATCGGAAAATGCATCCGCAGGTGCGTTTCCAGTGATTGACATCAAATATCTAACGTCACCAGAACCTTGACTAAGATACGTTCTAGCTGTATTTATATCTATTTGTCCGCCAGGAAAAATTACAGGCATAAAACTTATTTATTTTTTCTGAAGCATTTGAACCAAAGACATTGCACTCTTTTTAACTGGCTCATTATCATTTTTTCTAAGGGCGGTTGCCACTTTAATATCTCTACCGGTTTCAGGATTTCTAACCGTTCTATCTAAAATATCTTTTGGTAACATGCCGATTAGTTTATCATCCTTTTCCGCAGATGAACCAGCCATTGTGCCCATATCTCTTTTTTTACCTTTATGTCTTTTGAATGCAAATGTTTTATCGGTATTTCTCATTTTTGAATAAGCTTGTTGAACCGTATCTGGATGCATTTCACCAACGTTTTCAATTCTACCATTATTATAAATAAGAAATCCTCTACCTTTCGTTTCCTCACCACCAAAAAGAACTGAATCTTGTTTAAATTCATTTCCTAATTGATGAATATCTTTTGCTTTAATGTTTGGAACAAAAAGAGAAATTTCAGTAGCATCTATTAATTGTGATTTTGGACAATCAAAATAGTTTTTAGAACGGTCTTGACATTCTTGCCAATGTCCTTCCATCTGAAAGAATCCCAACCCTTTCTTTCTAATCATCTCAGCCAATCTTTTATTAGCTTCCGAATTTTGTTTTGGAGTATTATCACTTCTGTACGCAGTTACAACTCCCCAACTTTTAACATTCTTTTTACCCTGAATGTGTTGAAGAACCCTTCCCAATGAAGCTTCTGATAAAACTGCTATTTTACATCCTTTTTCCATTCATTATATATTTCATTAGATAAATATAAAGAATCGTGGAAATGGATTTTTTCTTGCACCTTTGCTAACTTTTCTTGCAGCCTATCCAATTTAACTTGTCTAGCCCATTTTCCCATATTATTTACGGGTGGGTATGCTTCCCAATACGCAAGTTGCTCAAGCAGCTCCTGCTCTCTAAGTTTAAGTTTTACTATTTTTGGATTTAATTCCATACCACAAATATACTAATTTTATTTGATATTACCAAATTTATCCATGCCAATCAACTGGCAAAGAGTTTATACCCAAAGGTTTTCCATTTAAACGATAGCCATGCATATGATGACAACTAACAAGAATTTCCATCCAATCAACCGCATCCATATCATTGATATTATCCTTTCTATCATCATCTACCGCAGGATTATCTGGATGAGAATGCTTTGGTGCAAGAGATGCAGAATAATATGATTTTAATTCTGCAATAGTCCCCATTTTTGAGCCGGCTTTACCACCATCTGCTTCTTGTATTTTGTTATATGCTTTCTGTGTTTCTTCAGAAGAATATCCAGGTCTAACTGGCATAACAAAATCTTCCTTCGATTTAATAAAAATACTCATACATTATTTGTTTTATTTAAACGCTTGGTAAGCAAGATATACGCCAACCAAAAACAACCTGAAATTGAGTAAAAGACCACGTCTGCTCCCCAATATGAGCCTGTTATATCCATCATAAGCTTGAATAGTGCATCGTACCCCAAAGGTAGAAAAAACATTGCCAGCATCAATGATGTATCGCGATAGAGCCCCAATCTGCTCTCTTTGTTTTCTAATTTTTTGATTGTTTTTTTCACTATCACCTTCGTCCATATGTGGTTTATTTCGTTAGTATTGTAACTTATTTTATCAATTTATTTTTTACCAATTGCTTAAATAAATATTCAGATACTTTTCTATCGGATGGATAATGTAATCCACTCAATTCTCTAACTCGTTTTATTTGATGATAAAAATCATCTATTTCATCTGCCGCTTCAGGTTTCATTTTTCCAAAATGATAAAGTATCACTAAGAAGTCCAAAGTATGACCAGATGGATACGCTGCTGAACTTGCATCGGTTGCTGTGATTGGATATAATTGCAATCCTAATTCTTTTGCCAATTGATAAGGTCTTGGTCTATTGAATTTATCTTTCAAGTAAAATAAAACAGGATCAACATCCGAACACCAGTCTTCAATTTGTTTTTCATTAACGTCTAAACCTAATTTTTTACCAACCACTTCAAAGAATTTATAATGAACCGATTCCATTATTTCACAAAATCTAAAATCGTCTTCACTAGCTTCTTTATTTATTTTAACCAAATATTCTAATTCAGTTTTGGTTTCTTCGGATGAATTTGCAGGGAATGGGTGATTTTTTAATATATCTTCCACAATACCATTATCTAAGCATGCTTTAAGTACACCTGCTTTATCATTTTGTACTTTAGCATGTAATTCTTTTGTGGGATTTCCATATTTTAAATCATCCAAATTCATTAGTGCTTATTTCTTTTAAATATATCCACAAATTTTTTTAATGAACCTTTTTTGAAGTTACCAGAATCTATTACCTTAAATTCATTACCATTTCTATCAATAAATTGCCAATGTGCTTCATTTAATCCAAACCAATCGTCAATATGATTTAAAACATCATTCGGTTTGAAATCAGAACAACTATATAAATCAAACTGAAACATAGCTGGATTTTCTTTATCCCAAACATGAATGGAAGCGTGTGATGTTGCTAATGTTACCGTACCAGTTATACCTTCATTACCTGGTTCATTTACATAAACCGATGTTGGTCCTGCTACAACTTTCATCCCAACGTTATGCACCAATTGGGTAAACCAAATGTTAAGTAATTTTTCTGTTTTTGGTGGGGTCTTTATATGACCTTTTACTAATAAATGAAGATGATTAGGTACAAACATTTGTTAAACTATTTTATTTTGTATATAAATATAGTTTAATTCGTTTTGGGTTTTCTTTTACTTTTTTTCTTAGGTTTTGGATTATCATCTCCGTTTTGAAGTTTAACTATTTCCGCACATTTTTCATATTCTTCAACTTCAATATAATAATCTAATAATTTTTTAAGAGTTAATTGAATATCATCTTTTGAAATTATAAAATCAACATTAATAGGTGATTCCATTTTAAATGTTCTTATTGAACCTCTGATTTTTCTTTCTTGCTCTTTTACTGGTTGTACTTGTAATATCACTCTATCATCTTCATCTGAATCCATAAATTCAAATACATTATCATATATAGAATCCATAATTACACCTCTATTATCATCTGCCCATTTTTCTATTGGAATATTAAAATCAATTTTTATTTGTTTTGGTTTCATATTTTAGGGAATAAAATGTTTTCCATAAAGTAACGAGCTTTTTCCTCACCAATTAGAGCTTTCAATGCTGAAAATGTTCTTGGATTGGTAGCCTGTATCTGACAATAAATATTCTGCTTTTCAGTAACTAAATCTTTATCTGCTTTTCTCTCTAACCATAAAAGAGAGTTTAAGTACCAATCATATTTGTCATATACCCATTCAACAAACCTCATAAACTCAGCTTCACTTTCAGGTTTTAACATTATGAAATCATCACTAAACACAGTAGCCCATTCCGGTTTTGGTTTAGTTTCCTTAAAATCATTTTTCATAACTTCTGGATATTGATATAATCCTGGTGATAAATCCATATATGCACCTGTAATCATTTTACCGGTTGTAATTACATCAAACCCAAAAATGGGTTCAGGTGACCATTCATGTGGAAATGAAGTAAAGTGAAGAACCTCTATTTTGCCATCAGAATATCTTTCCACATGTGCCATTCTGAATAGACGTGAAGAAAATCTATGATTAACCCACCCAAAATTTTCAGTTTCTATTGGTTGTAAATCGGGTGCTTTTTTTACTAATTTTAATAAGTGTTGGGCTATATTATCCAACATTAGTTTGTTGTCCATCACACTCTTTTTGAAGTTCATCTAATATTGAAATATTAAAATCCAATGCTTTGTTAGCTTCATCTGCCCACTCATCTTTTTGTATTGCTCTAATTGTTCCCGCTATCTCTCTCACATCACCATCAAACTCATACATCTTACCACTACCCGGTACATTCTTTTTCATCATCTGTCCACCAAACATTATAGCAAGATAGTTAAGATAAACATGTGGTAGTATTTCTTCCTGTGTTAATGTATTTAGATATTTACGATATTCATTTGTAGAAATCAAAGGTTTAATATCTAATCCAGCTCCCTCGTCTAGTTTCATTAATTCTTTAATATCGGTATATATTAATTTTGCTCTATTAAGAGATGGATGTGGTAATTCATGCTTTTCAATCGCATCAAATACAGCCAATTGTTGTGAAAGATATAAAATATATTCTTCGTTTGATAATTCTCCTCTGAACATTCTTTGGTTAAATGGCATTTTCTCTGCCAACGAATGTTTCTCTGCGATTGCTTCTTTTAATGGTAACATATTTTGTGTTTTTAATTTTATAGAAAAGCATTATTCCTACTAATGCAAAGTTAAATATATAATTGAATAATAATGGGAGGTCTTTCATTGGTATAATATACATAAGCATGAAAAGTTCGCCACCAAACCAAAGTAACAAAAAATTCCACCCTAAGTGGCATTTGTTATCCTTAATGGTGCGAACCACTTCTGGAATACCACATACCCCTAAGAGTATGCTACCAATAAATCCGATTGTTTCCATCATACTGTCACTTCTTAGAAATCACCTTCGGTATGAACGAGATTGTCATCCCATCCATCCCTACCAGCAATTTTAGTTACATCAGCATCCGCTTCCCAATTAAGGAAATCTTCGCCTTTGTAATCAGGATGATTTTCTTTCATATAATCAATCCCTCTTACCCAAGCCCATGCTAACAAACCGCAAGAAAGAACAATAAATGTAACTAAGCCCAAAGTTACCATATTATATTGTTTTTTGTTTTCCTGCTTTAATCCCACCAAGCTCTCATATCAGTCCCATCGTATTCTATATCATACCTCTTTGAGAACTTAGTGCCTTTAATAATATCCCACAATTCCGTCCACTCTTTTTGTTCAATCTCATTTGCTCGTTTGAACACCTTACGATTGTGTTTCTTTTGTTCTGGAGTATCTCTATCAACCAACACTCCTTCTTCATCAACTTCCCAATCCAAATTACTCAATGGTCCTAATTCAGCCTGTGCTCTACCAACATAATCATCATCTAATTTATGCTTTAATAGTTCCAAAGCCCTACCCATTGCTTTTACCTTTGGTTCTCTGGTTTCATCTACCTCGTGTCCTCTTTCCTTAATTCCTTTATAGGTTATTGAAAGAGAACGATACAACATTTCTAAGTTGAATCGGTAGTCCCACCATTGATGATTCCAAAGTTCTCGTCTGAATCTCCAAATGTTTTTTAGGAACAAAGGAATATCATAACGAAATGTGGCATAAGTTCGGTACAACCAATGTTGATGCCATATTAGTTTTTTCAGAGACTTAGTAAAGGAGTCAGTAATTTGTACTTTCATATTACTTTCTCTTTTTAAATAAGTCACTAAACTTCTTTGCCGGTCTTTTAGTTATCAAACGTCCATCATCGGTTTCTTCCATTAATGGTGCTCTCCAAACTTCAAAGGCCATCCAAAGTGATGTTACTACTAAAATGATTCCGAAAATTGTATAACCACTCATATATATTGATTTTATTTAAAAAAATGTGGGTTTTTATAAGTTTTTTATATATTCTTTTAAAATATCTTTTGGTTGCCATCCTAATAGGTTAATAGCATCGTCATTAACTCGATTGGTTTCGTTATAGTTACCTTTTTGATTAGGTATGTACACCTTTTCACAACCAAACTTTTCAACAAACATATCTGCCACTTCGTTTAAGGAATAATTGAAACCAGTTCCCAACTCCCAAGCATCTTCGTGTTTCTTATTGCCAAACCCTATCTTAATTAATCCATCAACTATATCGTCAATGTGTGTAAAATCTCTACGTTGCTCACCATCGCCAACAATCTGAATTGGTTTACCTTCCCCAACTAATCCTCTCCACTTACCAATCACTGCTGCCCATTCACCTTCGGTAATTTCATGTGGACCGTAAACATTATAGAAACGAGCTATCTCAATATCAGTTCCATAAGTTTGGCGATACAACTTACAAACATCCTCACCAATCTTTTTATACAAAGCATATGGTGAAAGAAAAGGATTATGCCATTGTGAAGATGAACCCGCATATACAACTTTCACATTGAACTTTCTAGCCCACTCACATACAGCTTCAGTACCGCCGGCATTTACTCTAAAGTAATTTGATGGTGCTTCAAATGATGGTTGGATACGGCTAAGTGCTGCTAAGTGGTAACAAAGGTCTACCTCACCACCATGCACATATTCCATTTGTTCAACATTCATTGGTAAGTATCTAATACCATCTATCTGATTTTCTACTTTACCGATTGAATAATCGTCAACCGCAATTACTCTATGCCCTTCTTCTTTTAATCTTTTAATTAAGTTAGTTCCAACAAAACCAACTCCTCCTGTTACTATTATATTCATCTCCAAAAAATTTGAACTCCTAAAATACAACAACTCAACATTAAACAAACAAATGTTTTCATATTGATTGGTTCTTTGAATATTAATACACTCATTAATGCAAAAACTATTATACCTATCGCAAATCCAATCAAACGGCTCGGCCATATCTGTCCATTATATGCAGATACAAAATGTTCAACTGATTTAATAAAAAGGTATCCCATTGGTATAGATGCCAAAAGTGTTAGGATTGGATACTTTGTCAACCAACCCCATTTTATATTACCTTGCAATTGTAGAAAGGTAATAATTTGGGCAACGATACCATAGATAGTTCCCATTACTAAATGATACAAATAACTCATAACACAAATATACAAAGAATATATGAATTTACCAAATATTAACGATAGAAACTTAAAATGTTTCTAACTTCTTTATCACCAGCCATCATTTCACAAATAGTTGCTATGAATATAGATGGGTTCTTAACATGCTCTTTGGTAATATTTCTATACAAACTGATTGGTGGATTTGTAAATTGTGCTGGTGGGAATACTTTGATTCCAATTTCATAATCAAACCACAGGTCAACTCTCATAAGCGCTTCCGATGGTGTTACTTTGGTTTGGTATATCCAAGCTTCATAACATTTTTCTTTTATATTACAATCATTTATAACCAATTCGCACCCCAAAGTGTGAAAAGTCTGCCCATTCAATTTTTTCCAATTTTCTATCACAATCTTATTCATCTTTAATGATTTGGAAAGATGACATGCTAAATGGTCAACTCCAATAAGGTAGTCCAAATCAACACTATAAGTTGATTGCCCACAAATTGAACAAATATAAGTTGGATTCATTATGTTTTATTAAAATTTGAAGAACCTGCTAAACCACTCAATGAACTCACACCACCCATACTATATGTAACCGAAGTTCCAGCATTCATTACCTTACCAATAATCCCAGTTGTACCACCAACCATATGCCTTTTATCATAAATATATTGGTCAATAAGCGATTCAAACACTTTTACAAATCCTAATGCTACACGTGCTTTTGCTCTTGGAAGAAGTTCGGTATGTTGATATTTTGAAACTGAATCGTACAATTCTACGTTAAATGCGTTTATATCTTCATCAAAACGCATTGTTATCCAAATAGAAGATTTATGTCCTCTATTCGTATCGTACACATTACAATTATAAATTTCGTAATTTGGTGAATGGGATGCGGAAGTTATAGAATATCCTTTATAAGTTATTCCATTTATTTTAATCCAATTTTCTATTTGTATTACTTTTGGCATTACTAAGTGTAAGTTTCATCTTTTCTATCATCCAAAGTTTTACCATGCGGTGTTGGTTTGCCATTTTCATCCAATAACACAAATACAATCTTATCAATCTTAATGATACTTTGTTTTGTATCCTTATTACGAACTTCACATGCAATAGTAATTGAAGTTGTACCAACTGATACTAACTCACATCCTATTTCAACTATATCACCTGTTTTTGCAGATGCTACAAAATTGATTTCACTCATTGCCTTTGTTACAATATTTCTTTGACTCAATTGGCACACAGCGAATATAGCCGCTTCTTCATCAATCCATTTTAGGACTTGCCCGCCAAATAATGTACCTCTGGCATTTAGGTCACCCGGCTTAATTAATTTTCTCGTTCTGAATATCATCGTAAACTCTTTTAATATCTATACAATCATCTTTACCAATGTCATCAAATGGTTTCCATTGAGTAAATTTCTTTCCAACTCTAGGTAAAGAATGGTGCTCTCTATGCCCACACCATTGGCATTCTCTAACTACAACTCGAATAGTATCTCTACCATTCGGGTGATTAGTAACTTTGTGTTTTTCTTTTCGGTATTCCCAATTATGTAATCCGATATAACAAAAAGGGGTTATCATAACTTTTACTTTTTCTTAATAATCAATGGTATTATAAATGCTAATAAGGTTAAGATTGAGAATACCGCATCAATGGCTTCAGTATTCAAATCATGTAACCAATATGAAGATACCAACTTCAATCCCAATGCTCCAATTACCCAATATGCTACTTTCTCTAATATAGGGTTCTTCTCTAATACTTTCACAAACTTTGTTGTTGCAAATCTCATAGCTAAGATACCTACAAATACACCACCACATATCAACCAAATGTTTGGAGTAAATGCTACTGCCGCAAATACATTGTCAATACTGAATACTAAATCCATAATCTCAATTGCTACGATTGTAGACCAAAGTGGTGATAACCAAGGTATCTTTACATTCATTCCGCTTTCACCACTTTCACCTTTACCAAATAGAGCTTTGTATGCCAAATACATAAGATACAATCCACCTGCTACTTTCAACCATACTAAGTTGATAAGTATGGATGCGAATACTAAGGCTAACCCTCTAAAAAGATACGCACCAGCTATACCATAAGTTAGTGCTTTCTTTTGTTGCGCCTTTGGTAACTCCTTTACCATCGCTGCTAATACGGCCGCATTATCAATACTCAATACTATTTCGAGTATCATAATGTTTAAGAAAATTAAAACTTCTGTCATTGTTTATGTTTTACTAATATCTATTGAATCCTATTGGTGAATACTTGTCTTCTGATTTGAATTCTTCTTCCTCTACATTATATATTTCAGTCAAAGTCATTGGTTTAGTTGAGTTTCCTTCCTTACCTAAATGTGCTAACAATCGGTTAGTATCTTCAATTGGAAGTGCATCGAACTTATGTTCTGCAATCAAACGGCCTTTACGAAGTAGTGCCGAATCAATTTTAGCTTTATCCATATTGAATGTTGCTACAACCTGAATGTTAAGTATATCACTTAGAATACCATCGGTTAAGTTAAGAATATTGGATACACCATTTGCACCACCAGCCTGTCTATCAGTAATTACTCTTTCCGCATCCTCAATGAATAAAACCGAGTTACTATTTTCAATAAGGAATGGTGTCATTTCAGGTGAAGTAATAAAGTCTGCTAAGAATGGTGGAATGAATAAAACTCTCTTATCTTTAATTTTACTTGCTAAGTGTTTTAAATAGTGAGTCTTACCCGTACCTGGCGTTCCATGCAATAGTACCAATCCTTTACCTTTCTTTTGATTAAGACGAGAGATAATCTTTTCATGCACCGCTTTGAACTTTGAACCATAGTTAAGTTGAATATCTAACTTTTGTTTTGGTAATTCAAATGATGTAGTTGAATAACCTCTTGGAGTTTGGATAACTAAAGCAATATTATTTTCCTCATGCTTTCTTCTCTTACCCAACCCAATTATCTTTTCAATTAGAGAAGTATATTCTTCGGTATCATCGTTTGAATATACGTGAATATCTAACCCATAACTCTCCATATACTTTCTCTTAACTTTCTTCACCCACTTCTTAACAACATTACTAAACGATATAAGAGTGATTGAATTACCAATTCTCTTTTCATATACAATAGTTGCACTATGATTAGAATTACCATAGAAACTCCTATTAAAGATTTCGGTAAAACCTAACTCCTTAATCAATTCCATTCCTTTGTCTTGCTTTACCAAGTATTCATCACTCATTCGGAAATGCTTTGATACAATCCTTCCGGTCTTATTTTGAATATAAGTACCGAAAGGAAAGTCATCCGCATCCGAAAGGCGGTATGGTTGACCTGAAGGTAGTTGTGTATTCGATTGGCCTTCACCGTAAGCAGTTTCGGCTTCTTGAATTGCTTCTCTAATATCAGAAGGCAATTCATCTAACTCGTTAAAATCTAATTCGTCAATAAGTTGTTGTGTCTGGTCCATAACTTTGTTTCTTAAAGTTTTTGCTGTTTCTAATACTTCTTTTCTTCTACTCATTTTATCGGTTTAGTTTAGTAATACATTCATCAATCTTATCTCTCAAACGGCCACCTTGCCCCCAATCACCATCGACCTGAACGTGTCTCCATTGTGGAATACCCATCCATTTGAATTCTCTTTTTAGGTTTAGGTCATCAATCGCAATCCAATTGGAAATCTTATTATCCTTAACCCACTTCTTAATCTCAGCTGCTCTTTCCCAATCAATCGCTGGTCTACTCATCTTCATCCAAAGGTCCTGATGTGTAGTTATATCAACCAAATTGTGCCCTGCAATTCCATAGTATTCAAATATCCTTTTCATTTGAAGGAAACTAAAATGCTTTCTCCAATCTGAACTCAATACCATTTTAGCATTACTCTCATCCAAAATCTTTTTAAGAGCTTGGCAATCTTCTTCAACCCAAGGGTACGGTATTTTGAATGTTGAACCATTGAGATTCAATTGAACTTTACCATCCATCCAGGTTCCCCATGCTAACGGGCCATCTACATCTATAAAAATTATTTTTCTTCTCATAACTTAATTTACAATTTCAAACAAATGCCAAACAAACGGCCCATCCTGATAAGTTCCAATATGTTGTTTATTGGTATCATCAAAACTATGACCCGTTCCAATTACTACGAATTGTCTTTTTTCCAATTCGTTTTCGGGATTTACTTTAGCCCAAATACATGCATTAAACATCTCCCCATTCTGAATTTGAACGGATAGGATTTCAGCTCCTTTAGGCATTTCAATTACATTTTCTACTTTGTACTTCCAAATTTGCTTTATCATTTCTTAACTTTTTTACAATATGTTTTTAATACTTCCCACTTTCCTTCTTCGTTTTGAATCTTAATATCTTCCCTACCAATAAATTCTCTAAGGTTTCTATGAAAGCTCAATTTCATTTTAATATGTCCCGGATGCGCATCAACAAACGCACCATCTAACATATTCCAATGTACTACCGATTTCCAAGCCGTTCTCATCTCCATACCATTAAACAATTCAACGGTATCGCCGGCATATATTCGGTTTCCAAAACTATCGTTACATATCATTTTTCGCATACACAAATATAACACTTTTTTCCAATTTTACCAAATAAATAACCCATTGATTTTCAACGAGTTATAATCGGTTGATTACCAATGGGTTATAGGGTTCTAAAATTCCACCAGAACGATTTCGTGGTGGTTTCTTGGATGGCATGCAAGTCTTTGAATACTTTATCGGCCGTTAGGATTTCTTTCCAAATAGCCCCTTCTTATAGAGTGCTGCCCTACTCTTTTTTGAGATTCTATTCTTATTTCTAGCCTTCTTCTGTTTCTTTGTAAGTCCCATCTTCTGAATTTTTCGTATTGATTTTTATCAAAGATAAGTATTACTTTGTCACCCTTACGAATAATTTGTTGCGGTTTAGGTACTCTCATTCCAATATTGTGATGTTGAACATTCGGTGGAAATGGGCGATGTGGAGCAAATTTTGGTACAATTGTATCCTGTGAAGGAGTGAATTGTAATTGAATTTGAACACCATTTATTTCATCAACCAACTTTACTTCTTCGTTTGAAGGAATGTTTGAAAGTGGAATCTCAATAATTTTGTCCTGCGCTTGTACTCCGAAAGATGTAATCATCAATAGAGCACCAATTAATAGTTTTCTCATAGTTTTGTTTTTAATAAGTAGAATTGTTAGAACGGATATTCTGTTAAAGGTTTAATAATGTTTACCTTTTTAACTTTCTATGGTACAGGCGGTAATATTGTGTGATATATGAATCGGCTACCATTACCAAATTAACAAAAATAGCAAGTGGTATGGCAAAAATAACAACAACCAATAAGGAAAGAACTAATAATGATTTTAAAATCAGCTTTATCATAGTGAAAAAGATTCACCACATCCGCAAGTTCGCGATGCGTTTGGATTCTCCCATTGAAACCCCTTACCATTCAATCCATCTGAATAAGTAAGTTGCGTTCCATAAAGGTAAAGAACCGATTTTCTATCTATAACTACTTTAAGACCGGCATCTACCTCAACTACTTCATCGGTAGGTTCAATCTTATCATCAAAATCCATTACATAAGAAAGGCCCGAACATCCACCACCTTTTACACCAACTCGTAAGTTATGTGTATCAGGTGTTATTCCACCTTCCATCATCAATGCTATAATATGATTTAATGCTTTAGGTGAAAGTGTTACCATACTATTCAGTTTGTGTTGACATGATTAACTCAAACTCGTCAGCTCCCTTTTTGTTCTTTTCCCTAAACAATTCCAAAGCCACTTCATACCTTCCAACCACCGTTTGAGTAACGAATAACTCCGATTGAAGGGAATCAATCAGTTGTGCCTTTTGGATATCTCCACCAACCACAACTTCAATCTTTTTTTCAGCTCTTAGTTTCGCTAATTCCTTTTGTTGTAGGTAACATATCAGTAAAACTGCTACTGCTCCAGTTCCTACGATTGCCTTTTGATACTTTGCTATAAACTCTTTCATATTAATCTATTTTACTTCCTACCATTTGATACGCATCCCAAACTTGTCCGATTGCGTATTCTATTTTAAAACGAATATCCTCATCAGCTTGTGATAAGGGATGCTCCAAACAATGGTCATTTAAGTTACTCATTACAATATGTAACCTGTCTAATAACTCTAAATAATGCCCTTCGTTTATTTCTACTTTATCTTCCATTAGTGAAATTTTTCTTCGAATACAATAGGTTCTAATCCATTCTTTTGGCGATAATCATTGATAGCCGCATGAACCGCATCTTCCGCAAGTACCGAACAATGTATCTTCACCGGCGGTAGGTTCAATTCCTCAACTATCTCCATATTATCTAACTTCGCCGCCTCATCAACGGTCTTTCCTTTCAACCATTCAGTTGCTAGGGATGATGCCGCAATTGCAGAACCACATCCGAAAGTTTTGAATTTGGCATCTTTAATGATACCATCTTCGATTTCAATTTGGAGCCTCATTACATCACCACATTCGGGCGCTCCTACTAACCCAGTCCCCACAGTTGGTTTACTCTTATCCAACGTACCAACATTACGGGGGTTTTGATAATGGTCTATTACCTTTTCTCCGTATGCCATATTATTTAGTTTTTAGTTTCTAATACCAAGGCCTATTACCATCTTTGAAATAGTTATACATCGCTATTCCAAATGTGATAAAAGCTGCTTCGATTTTTAAGAGTAGGAGTTTCATACTCTTAAATATCACTATCAAAAAATTTTACCCATTACGACTCATCCTTCGGATTCGTTAATTAATCACCGAATAGATTTACACTAGCCATTCTCACTCCACCATTACCATTATCTACAAATAATTGCAATTCACCGGTTTGGGGATTGTATAACTTTCTTCTTAAAAGTTTTTCCTCATGCGGCTGAAGGGATTGGGATGCTAACGCTCTATTTAACTTCTCTAATTCTTCTAATTGTTTTGGGTCTAAGAACATATTAGTAAATAGGTTCAATATACAAATTTACCTCATAGAGGTCTTTGTAACCGCTTTCCTTTGGCTCAATTCCTCTAATCTTCCACGCCATCTTTTCGAAATGCAACTTACCACCTAAAGTGTAAGCAGGACCACCTTCAAAATCAAATAGGGTTACATCCCCATTCTTATTTTGAGATTTACGCACAAATTGCGATTCACCTAACACTCTAACCTTGTTCAAGTTAATTCTTTCGATGCTTCTCTCTTGTCCAAATCTGCTCTTTACGATTTCCATAACTAGTCTTTGTTGTTTTTGTTATTAATAATTGTGTTTATTTTTTCTTTATCTTCATTGGATAATTGTTGAAACCATTCCGGTTCAATATTATCCCAACTTTTTGATTCTTCTAATATTGGTAAACCATTATCATCACAGTTCATAATACCTAACGGTCCAGCCCATACGTTGATAGAATCTAACTTTATTAAATTTTTCATATTAACGTTTCGTTTAGAATAAATATTCTAACCCTTTGGTATTCGGTTTTCTTAATTGAATATCCTGAATTGACTGTGGGTTCTTTACTTTACTATTCTTACGATACCATTCGTATAAATCTTCTAATGTCCCCTTTCCTCTCTGTCTTTCCATCGCTTTATCCCACAAATCTTTTCCAAATTCCTTCTTTAATTCCATCCTCAACTTCCACAATATCATTTCCTCATCTCTAGCGGCTTCCAACTCTAACTTAATAGCTTTTACTCTTTTCATTCTACTAGCTTCCAATGCAGCCTGTTCTCTATTCTTCTCATCAGTACCACCATAATTCTTATAAGTTTGTTCATATGCTTTTTGAGAAGATTCTCTCATCATTTTAGATTCTGCAAACATATATGAATAATCAAAGTCACCATTTCTGATTTTCAGTAGGA
>JACCDW010815517.1_pt1 | contig 16441 bp, 15 predicted proteins | sample 7449781 | NCBI WGS metagenome assembly JACCDW01 (sample SAMN15323449, study PRJNA562643) | freshwater metagenome | isolation source: river surface water | place: USA:Blue River Watershed | collected 2017-08-18
CACCTCCCCCGCCCCACGCTTCCTCAAATACTCATTTGCTTTACTAAAATGCTTACATCCAAAGAATCCCGAGTGAGCACTAAAGGGTGAAGGGTGTGGAGCGGTAAGAATGCAGTGTTTTGAAGCATCCAACAACACCTTTTTTTCTTGCGCATACCTTCCCCATAAAAGAAACACGAGGTGTTCTCGCTCGGAAGAAAGCACGGTAAGAACCGCATCAGTAAAGGTCTCCCAACCTTTCTTTTGATGACTCCCTGGGGTATGTGCTCGCACCGTAAGCGTTGCATTAAGCAAAAGCACACCCTGCTCTGCCCACGCGGAAAGGTTGCCATGTTTTGGAGGAGCAATTCCAACATCACTCGCCAATTCTTTGTAAATGTTTTGAAGTGAGGGAGGCACGATAACTCCTTGTCGCACAGAAAACGCAAGTCCGTGTGCTTGTCCTGCACCATGGTAGGGGTCTTGCCCCACAATCACCACTCTTACTTTTTCAAATGGACACACGTCTAGTGCGTAAAACACCTCTTTTGGTTCTGGGTATACCGAGTATCGTGCATATTCCTCTCGTACAAAATCGGCAAGAGACTCCCAGTAAGGTTGAGTAAACTCTTTTGCAAGTACTTGTTTCCAAGAGGGGTGTATGTGTACATCACGAGCCATACAAAGAAGTATACAACACGAAACACAGGCTCCCCAGTAACACACTGATTTGCAGACACATTAGGTTATGGAAGGTTCTTTTTCGTGCGATGAAGTTTCTTGTTCTTTTTCCAAAACATCCTGACAGGCAAGCATTGTTTTCTGTATTTCATCATCCGAAAAAACACGGTTTGTAAAAATACCTTTATAAACCCTGTCCCCATCCTGACAATATTTTTCTGTTATCTCTCCCACAAGGTTGGTATGCATAATTTTTCGCACAAACTCAATCTTTTCACGCCCTACAAGTCCTTGTTGTTTTTTTGCAACACCACATGCAAAACATAGTTTTTGAAAAGCACTCTCTTTTATCATGTCTCCAAGAGCAATGGCTCCTGCACGAATAAATTCTTGGTTTCTTCCGCGGGCACCCACCTCACACACCCCATTATCGTTGTTGGAGATAAAACAGATGGGCTTGCCATACGAATTCACGGCGGTTGCAATGTAGTACTTCATCTGCATTGGCATATTTCCTTCATCATATCCTCCAATAAGAATTGCCGAAACGTCAGGGTTTTCTATATATCCTTCAAACTGCTTGATATCAACCGCTGAAATACACTCAAAATATGCAACGTTAGTATCATACGCGGTAAACAAGGTAAAGGGACGTTTTTTCACGTGCTTTGTGATGTCATATATTTCCACTTGATGACTGAGTTTTCCATTCAGTGGGTGTTTTTCAACAGGAGCAAATGCGTTCATGCCATGTTCATCTTCCTTTATTACCGTGGCCCCAATCATAAGCTTGTCTCCAAAAGCAACGCGTACCGTAGCACGAGGACGATCTTTTTCAGGGAGAGCAAGACGCGTTAAGATAACTTTTACCGCTTTAATAAAATTACGATCAAAATCAGAGGAACCAAACCCAGGGCGTTGCGAACCAGTAAACACCACGTCTTTCTCAATGCCCACCAACATGTAAGAAACGGCTGAGGCGGAGAACGCGAGGGTATCGGTGCCATGAAGCACCACAAAACCATCGTATTTTTCTACGTTTCGCGCTATCACCCGTGCGAGTTCAACACGATGGGGGTGTCCAAGATCGGTAGAGTCTAGGTTTGCAAGCTCCATGTAGTCAAGAGAGACCAAGCGGTGTAACTCTTTAAGTTTAAGGTCAAAAAGCTCACCTAGCTTTCGCTTTGTGGGGGTGAGTGCACCTTCCACATTTGGCTCTTGAAAAAAAGTTCCGCCAACACTCACCACAAGCACCTTGTGTTTCACTTCTTTTGATCTGCAATAGGTCTGTATCTCATAGTTAAACACTGCCTTCTTCACCTCTGCGTTGAAAAAATTTTCAAGCTTCTCTGGTTTCTTTGAAAACTGTTCACGCATCTTGTTCACCGCATGGCGAGAAAAATTTTCGGGAAGCTCCTCCGCAATTGATGTGAGTAAAAGACGTGCAACGTCTTGTAGATATTCAAATCTATCTTCGCCATGCGCATTATTAAGTGCATAACGCATTTTTTCCACCGCAGCAGGCTTAGTCATGGGTCCTAATGAAATAGCTCCCGCTTTTACCGCAAGCGCACCACAATCATACAACCCCATGTCCGAGCTTCCTTTTTTGCAATTCGTAATCACTCCAATTGCTTTTCCATGGTTATATACCCCATCATAAATTGCAGGAATAAGTTTTGCGGGAGTATTTCCTGCACCGAACGCACCAATAATGATGCCCTGTATAGTAGGATCATCTATAATCTGTTGAAATGCACTTAGGTGTGTTTCAGAAACAAGATCAAAATAGGCAACATTTTGATTGGTGTTGTATGAGTAGTTGAGTTGTGAAGGACGACGCGGTTTTGCTATAGCCTCCACCTTCACTGTCCAACCCACATCACCAAGTTTTGGAATACGAGGAGTGAGGATAGGGTTATTGGTGCGCGTACCCCTGTTTATCGCTGCAGTCGCACGAGAGAGTGTGTCATCAAAAAGCACACACCTCTCCAATACTTGGTGCATTTACATCAGAACAGCCCATCACCGCAACCTTAATTGCATTGGGAAGGTTCAAGCGAAAATCAGAGTCCCAGTCTCGAGCATTTTGTGTTGCCCCTGTAAAGACAATAGGGGTTCCCATACCTCGTAAGGCATACGCTGTTGCAGAGGCAGTATACGGCATTGTGTCTGTCCCTCCCACAATGACAAACCCATCATACGAGTTTTGATATTTGAAAATAGTTTTAGAAATGTTTGCAACTTCGGTGCTGGTAAGATCCGCGGAATCTTTTTGGGAAAGTGCAAGATAGTCTATTTTGCCCGCTGCATCTTTAAGGTATGGCACGAGATCCAATGCACAACGTAGATTTTGATTCAAATCATTGGTATTATTTTGCACCCCAGCTCCTCCAAGGCTCAATATGAGCACCCTTCCTTCTGCGTGGGGGTTTTCTGAATAGACCTCAACTTGATGAATTAGTTCTTCCGACACGTGTAAAAAGTATTGCACAGAAAAATAATGGTTTCAAATAAGAAAATGTGTTGAAATAATTCTCTCCGACGTGGAGTAATATATCTCACACGTCTTTGAAAAGAAGTGTTTGGTGCTATACTTTCCCTATGCCTCACGAAACACCCATCCTGACCCCCACCACCATCGTGCTTATCGGTGCAACAGGCGACCTTGCCCAAAAAAAGCTTCTTGTTTCTTTTATGCGTCTTTTTGCACAAGGGCTTCTGCCTGAACGTTTTCATATGGTAGCAACCTCGCGCGACGAGCACACCAACGAATCCTACCGTGCATTTGCCCGCACTAAAATCCTCGCAAAGTTTCCCGACTGCGACCAAACTCTCCTCACCCGTTTTCTAGAAACGATAGAGTATGTGCAAGGTTCTCTCCAAGAGACTGAGCTTTTTGTACACATCAAACAAGCCTTAGAGGCATACGATAGCTCTATCGGCATGTGCACCAACAAGCTGTTCTACTGCGCAGTACAGCCCGCACTCTACGAAACGGTGTTTGACCAAATAGCACAGGTGCGCCTTGAGGTGCCCTGTATAGAAGGAGAAGGGTGGACACGCATTCTTGTAGAAAAACCGTTTGGTAACGACCTTACCCACGCACAATACCTAGACAAAAAACTCTCACAACTTTTCAAAGAAGAGCAGATCTACCGCATAGACCACTACCTCGCAAAAGACGCTCTGCAAAACATCCTTGCGTTTCGTTTTTCAAACGTGCTTTTTGAAAACCGCTGGAACAGACATTTCATAGAGCGTGTGGAAATAACCGCGTACGAATCGTTTGGAGTAGAAACGCGCGGAGTCTTTTTCAACGGCGTTGGGGCGCTTCGCGACGTCGGGCAAAACCACCTCCTCCAGATGCTCGCACTTATCGGTATGGAGTATCCAAAAACCTTTTCCCCAGAAGCCATACGCAAAGCACGCGCTCGGGTATTGAAAAACCTTGTAAAGCCAAGTCCGAAAGACTTAACAGAAGGACGTATTGTAAAGGGGCAGTATATCGGCTTTCGCGACATACCCGATGTTGAAAAAGAATCGCGTACCGAGACATATTTTGCGCTAGAAACACGCGTCAAAAACAACCGTTGGCGAGGTGTGCCCTTTTTCCTTGAACACGGCAAGGCAATGCACAAAGACGAGGTTGCTATCACCATCCATTTTCGTTCTGCAAAAAAATGTGTCTGTGGCAGAAAAAAGCCTCACGAACACAGCGACGTCGTCCGCTTTTCTATCTCGCCTGAACAAAAAATCACTATGCGTCTCTGGACAAGAAAAGCAGACACCAAATACACCTTGGAGGCACATGACCTTGTGTTTGACCGAGACGGCACCGCAAAAACACAAGGAGAGCTCTTGCGCGACGCCTACGAGGAAGTGCTCTTTGATGCACTGCGGGGCGACCAAACACTTTTTGTGAGCAGTGAAGAGCAAACAGCCCAATGGCGCTTTATTACCACCATTCTCTCGCTTTGGGAGAACAGGGAACCTCTTCCCTATAAACGAGGAAGCGAAGGGCCGAAATTATTAGTAACAAAATAAAAAATATATTTATGAAAAAAATGATTGTAATTTTTTGTATCATTTCTTCCATTGTTGTTACACTCTCATTTTGGTATTTGTATAAAAATGAAAATAAAGATGAAATCGTTTCATACGAAGAATGTCAAAAGAGGGGGGGAGCTATAAACAACATGACAAACGATTGTGTACTACACAACACCACTCTACACACACCTTATTCACGGTAATTTTTAATCATGACACTACATTACATCGGACTTGGAAAAATGGGGCACAATATGGTGCTTCGCCTCTTAGAAAAAGGGTACAATGTCCACGCATACGATCCATCAGAAGAAGCGCGGGCACGAGCGCATGAAGCGGGGGCTGTGGTGTTTGGCACCTTACAAGCACTCCTTACAGACAACGATACACCTACAACTATCTGGCTTATGGTGCCTCACCAAGCAGTAGACGCGGTCCTTGCCGAGATATTTCCCCTTATCAAAAAAGACGACACGGTGATAGATGGAGGGAACTCTCCCTACAAAGAAACCATACGTCGCGCCCCTGTTCTCGCTGAACTCGGTGCACACTTTTTAGACGCAGGTATAAGCGGAGGACCAGCAGGTGCACGAAATGGCGCGTGCGTAATGGTGGGTGGAACACGCCAAGCGTTTGACGTACACGAGCAACTCTTCAAAGATATTGCTCTTCCAAATGGGTACCTTTTTGTTGGGACACATGGCGCAGGGCACTTTGTGAAGATGGTACACAACGGTATAGAGTACGGCATGATGCAGGCAATCGCCGAGGGGTTTGCACTTTTGAAAAAGAGCGACTTTGAGCTGCCTCTACAAGAAGTTGCGGAACTCTACAACACCGGCAGTGTAATAGAGTCACGTCTTATTGGTTGGCTCGTTTCAGGCTTTCAAAAACACACCGAGGAACTTAATGGCATTAGTGGAAGCGCAAGCGCAAGCGGTGAGGGGCTCTGGACAGTAGAAGCAGGGCGTGAGCTTGGCGTTCCCACTCCTGTTATAGAAGATGCGGTAAGAGCCCGTGAAGAGAGTCAAAAAAGCCCAAACTACCAAGGCAAAATTATCTCCGTGCTTCGCAATGAGTTTGGCGGGCATGCTGTTGCAAAATAAAGAGAACATGCTGTCCTTTTTGAGGAATAAACCAACAACCAAATGAGGTGAACGTGATGACAACCTTTGTAAAGCAAGATGTACTGAGCAATGTGATCGCTCTAGAAATCCTCTGTATTTTTCTAATGGATTCCTTAGAAAAACTGAAGAGAGAATTATCTTTTGACGGAATAATCTTGCCCTTTTTGCTTTTTGCCCCAAAGACTGGTCACGCAGGGGCACATGTCGAAGAAGAACAGTTACTTGAATGTCTCATTCCCCACAAAAAATATTAACAAAGAATGTATCGCAAGTGCTTTAATACCTTGCTTTTACCTCACGTTTCTAGATCTACACACCCGACAAGGAATTGCGGGTGAGAAGCAAGTAACAGACGCACTCACTACTCTTCTTAATAAGTATTTTTGTGCACACTTCCTAAAGTGCGAAGCATCTCACCATCTTTGTGTGCTCCCACAAAAACCATCAACGTCTTTAGAAGATTTGCTGGGTTTTCTCGGAAGAACACTTTTGTGGGAACAGAGAACAACCACTGGGGGATTTGTACTGGTGGATCATTGTTGGGTTGGGTACACACTGTGTCCTAGATGTCTGCCACATATCCGCATATTTGAAAGACCACAAGCAGGAAATAAACCTCCTCGCCCTCAACCGAGGATAGTTACTGAGTTCACTCATCAGTGAAAAAACCTTGCACGCACCCACCCAAGCGCGTTGCCATTTTATAGGTGATACACTATACTCATACCATACACAAAATATTTCAACCTTCATACCATCGCACTTTTTATGCTGTCTTTACACGCCTCATTAAACCCCAAAAAAGAAGCGAGTACTGCACTTTCCTCATTTCTTACTGAACATAAAAACAAAGACATTCTCTTACTCCTCTCCGGTGGAAGCGCCTTTTCCCTACTTGAAGGAGTAGACACCTCTTTTCTTTCCGAAAGGGTTACCTTAAGTGTACTAGACGAACGCTACACAAAAGAAGCGAAGGAAAGTAACTTTTCGCACCTCACCACTCTCCCCTTTTTTAAGAAAGCGGTAACACAAAACGTTTCTTTCATAGATCCTCGTCCACGCCCAGAAGAAACGCTTGAAGTGTGTGGTAAACGCTTTGACGATACACTCAAGCAGTGGAATACCACCCACCAAGACGGTATTGTGCTTGCAACCCTCGGTATCGGTGCCGACGGACATACAGCAGGCATATTTCCCTTCCCCAAAAACAAAGAGATATTTGAAGCACTTTTTCTCAATCCTACTCTTTATGCTGTGGGATACACCATTCCCAACACAAGCAACAATCCACAAAGAGAACGCATTACCGCAACGGGAAGTTACCTTATGCGCCATATACACCAAGCAATCATTTTTGCCACAGGTGAAGAAAAAGCACTCATTCTGGAAAAACTCAAACACAACACAGGAAGCTCTTGGGAAATCCCCGCCCTCCTTTTACACACACTTCCAGACGCACACCTATATACCGATATATAAAATTCTTTAGAAGAACCAAATTACTCTTGAAGGGTAAAAATATCACCATGAGTGTTTGTGAATTCCCGAATATACTAGATATGTTAAATGCCTTTTTCAAAAAAAAGGTAGAGTAAAAAGACACACCCTAAGACAATACGATAATATCCAAATACAGCAAACCCCTTTCGAGCCACAAAAGAAACAAAGAGTCGTACAGTCCCCCATGCAGTACAGAAAGCAACAAAAGCTCCAAAAATAAGAAGAATCCACTCATACACACCAAGGTGTATGGAAGTTTTTAGGAGATCGTAGCCCGTTGCCGCTGCCATAGTTGGAAGCGCGAGCAAAAAAGAAAACTCTGTGGCTTGCTTGCGTGAAAGCCCTTGTGTGACACCACCCACGATAGTTGCACCCGCGCGCGAAACCCCAGGAATCACCGCAAGACTTTGAAAAAGCCCGATAAGAAAAGCGTTTTTGTAAGGAATCTCGGCAAGCGCTGTTTTCTTGCCTTCGTTCTTTCCAAGCCACGCATCCAGCACAATGAGAATCACGCCACCCACAATAAGCGCAACAGCGACTACCCAAGGAGAAAAGAGATAGGTCTTTATAATGTGGTAGAGCCCAAAACCAATGAGCGCGGTTGGCACAAACGCAACGAAAAGCTTTTTGTAGAGGAGTGTGCCTGCGAGTAATGTCCGCACATACAAGAGAGCAATAGCAAGGACTGCTCCAAGCTGTATCGCTATCTCAAAAGTTTTTACAAAGGTATCGCTCTCTATCCCTAGGAGCGAGGAAACAAGAATCATATGCCCTGTAGAAGATATAGGCAAAAACTCGGTGATACCTTCAATGAGAGCGAGAACGAAAGCGGTGAAGAGAGACATAAAGAGTATGAAAATATGAGTATAGGGAAATAAAAAAGTCTTGCCCCGCACTGTCTGGCGCGGAGTTGTGTGAATGCTTATTTCTCCTTTTTCACCACAAGTTCCATCTTCTCGTCTTCAACCCAAAGAGCATGATTGTCGTGAAGAAAGAAAAGTGGCGTGTTTCCTTCAGGCATGTGCTCAACACTTTGTACATTGTTTTTTACAAACTCTGCTTGGTTTGCATGAGGTATCACAGTAAAACGTAGAAGACCAAGCCCTTTTGCATCGGGAACTTTTTGTATGTACTCCATTTGCTCTTTGTCGTACACAAACGACCTGATACTTTCGGACACAATAATTGATCCCGCGCTCGTTCCTGTATATACAATAGTTTCTTGTTGTATTGCCTCTTTTATAATAGCATCGTGTCCTTTTTCTCGCAAAAGTGCAATAAGGTAAAAAACACTTCCACCACACACATGAAGTATGTCGCTTTTTTCAAGAAGTGCCTGCAGTTCTTCTTTTGTCGTTATTCGTAAATCAACCTCTTTTAAAACAAAACCCTCTGCTTCAAACGCTTTTCTATCTGAATCTATCCACCATGTCTCTATGTTGTATGGATCTGCAGCGTTTACAATAAAAAGCACTCTCTTTCCAACAGTCGTATACTTTTTTAATTCCGAAATAGTTTTATCTCCTGAAGATGCAAGAAATAGTTTCATATAAAATAGTTTTTACCTCTTTTTCCATTCTTTACTCTGGCGCACCAGCACTTCTCCCGTAGTGCTTGGGTCTTCTAAAATCTGCTCCACAGCACGCTCCATGCGCATAGACTGACTTCCCTTTACAAACACCATGTCCCCTTCGGCAAGTATATCTCGGAGATGCTCACCTGCTTCTTTTGCGCTTTTATAGTATTCGGTCTGTATATTGCTATTTTCTTTACGAGCAACTTCCAATGCTTGTTGCATGCGTACCCCAACACCGATAAACATATGCGCCGTTTGTGCAACAAGTCTACCCACACGAGCATGTGCTTCTATAGAAAAATTTCCGAGTTCCATCATATCACCTAAGACAACAATACGTCGCCCTGACACAGGAAGTTCAGCGAGCGTCTGTATACCCGCCTCTACAGCAACGGGCGAGGCATTGTAGGTGTCGTCTACAATACCCGAGCCGTGCACTCCCCGAAGAAAATGCATACGCCCAGAAGCACTTACTCCCTGAAAGACGAGCGAAGTGTTTGCCCCCACTTCTTTCTCAGGAACAACACGCGCCAACACACCCAGTGCAACCAAATACGCATAGAGGTTATGTTTTCCAAGCACTCCTCGTACCGTAATGTGCTGTACTGTTTCAGAACGTAGTACATCACATGCAACACCAACAGGTGCACCTTCTTCATACACCGTCTCAAAAGCTCTTCCTCGTACATCAGCGTGTTCAGCAAAACCAAAACGCACCACAGCCTGCCCTTCTCGCACCTTCTCATCCGCCATCTCAGGATCGTCTGCGTTTACAAAGAGTGTCCCGCCGTCGCGCAACGCATGTTTTATCTCTCGTTTTTCTGCAATAATAGCCTCGCGCGAACCAAAGTTTTCAACATGCACTGGTACTTCGGGGAAATGAGTAAATACAATAATGTGTGGACAAAGCCAGCGAAGTCTTCGCATGTCCCCAACATGGTCTACCCCAACCTCAAGCACCAGCCATGCAGGGTATGTTTGTTTTTTGATACAAAGAAAAAAACCTTCTACTATATTTGCAAGCCAACCCCGCATGTTTGACCAAGCATTTGGAAGCCCAAGGATAGTGAGCGGAACACCCACCTCACTGTTGAAACTCTTTTCACTTTTCCTTACGCGCACATGCGAACGAAGTACCTCGTATAATGCATCTTTGGTGCCTGTTTTCCCCACACTTCCAGTAACTACAATAACCTTTGGTTTGTATCGTTTGAGCACGAGCTGTGCCTCAAGGGTAACAATAAAAACGACTATGGATTTTAAGATTGCCTTCATGAAAAGAGGAATGTTTTGTATCCACTAGTATAGCAAAAAAACAATAATAATGCTAAACCAGCCACGCCAAAGGTACTTAGTACCTTTGGCACTTTCGTAAGCTTAAAACCTTTACTTATCCACAAAAAACTCCTCAAAGGTACTAAGTACCTTTGAGGAGTGGTGGTACTATTTTTATATGGGAAAAATACCAAGAGTAGATGTTGCAAGGATTATATACCATGCATACAACCGAGCAGTTGAGGACTCTTTGCTTTTTGTAAACAACGCAGATTATAAAGCTTTTGAGGATATTCTTGAGGAAGCAAAGAAAAAATTTCCCGTACATATTTTTGCCTATTGTCTTATGCCGAACCATTGGCACATGGTGGTACAACCTCAAGAAGATGGTGTTCTTGCTTTGTTTTTTCATTGGATTACCAACACACATGCCAAAAGGAAAAGGAGCTTTCTGGAAAGTGTCGGTAAGGGACATATATACCAAGGCACCTACAAAACTAATATTTGTGAAGAAGATGCTCATTTCTTGCGCCTTGTGCGATATGTAGAAAGAAACGCCTTGCGCGCAAAGCTTGTTGGTACAGCAGAAAAGTGGCGCTGGTCTAGCGCGTGGAGGAGGACATACGGCACAGCACAAAAGAAAAACCTCCTTTCAGAATGGCCAGTACCAGAACCAAGGGAGTATCTCTCTCTTTTAAACAATCCACAAACAACTGAAGAACTTGAGGAAATACGACAGTCACTTCGCCGCGGGAGCCCATACGGATCGGGTATGTGGAAAGACGAAGCTGTTCGCAAATTTCATCTTGAATCAACAACACGCCCACGTGGCAATCAGCCAAAAAACATTGAATTCTAGCTCTCTCAAAGGTACTTAGTACCTTTGAGAGAGGAGTACCTTTGAGAGAGGATGTAAGGGCTTTTTGGTTTTTTTGGTATGAGAAAGTGCCAAAGGTACTAAGTACCTTTGGGATGGGGGTACACAAACACCCCGCACTCGTGAGAGTGCGGGGTGTTGTGTTTCCTAGAACTTTCTGTCTAGAACACGTACTTCAAAGACTATGCCTTGATGTATGCGTTGGTTGACTGGAAGTCTTCGGTAGGAGCAAACGTGTGAGCTGTCTGATTGGTTGGTGTTGCAGCTGCATCACCGAAGTCAATGTCAACAAGCTGTACACGGTAGTATCCTGTTGTTGCCGCATCGTAGTTTACAGTAACGGTGAATGATTTCTTAGCACCGTCATCAATACGATACGCTGCGCCTGATTCAATAGATGCGCTTGAGCTGATAGCCTTAGTGGTTGTACCAGTTGCAACGACAGCACCAGTTGAGTCAAGAACCTGAACAGTAACTACAGCAGATGAAGTACTTACGTAGTAGGTACCGCCAAATGCTGAAACATCAAACCCGAAGGTGTATGTTGCAGTCTGGTTTGTACCATTCTGATCTCCAGCAGAAACTACAGGAGTTGCTACAGAAGTCTTTGTTGCGAAGATACCCTTGGTCATGAGGTGATGTGTCTCACCAAGAGCAGTACCAGTGAACTGTGATGAAGTAAGATCAGTGGTCTCTGTGTCCGCAACAATGTTTCCACGGTCGGTTGAGGTTACCTCAGCCTTGATGGTGGTGCCATCTGGGTAGTGTGCAGTGGTGCGAGAACTGAAGCTTGCAAGAACCTTAACAGTTACCTTGTCGCCAGCAGGGATAACGAATTCTCCGCTGTCAAAGTCAAAGATAGCAGTTGTTGATGAACCTGAAGACAAAGCAGACCTAAGAGTACCAACTACTGAACCATCAACCTCAAGCTTGAGGTCTGAGAAGACAGTAGAAACGTCTCCTGAAGTGGTGAGTGTTACAGGAAGGGTGCGAACATTGATGTCAGCGTCCTTTCCAGTAATGTCAAACGCCAAGATAGCGACGTCATTGGTGCTTACACCTGTGTCAACCTTGATGGTTGAAGCTGCAGGGTTTGCAGAGTCAAGAGCAATACGAAGCTCGTCACTGCTGTTGCTTACTGCCTTGAGGCGGAAAGAACGAGCGGTGATAGAACCACTGTATGAGTCAACACCAGCACCGTCACGAAGACGGATACCATTGCTTGGAACAGAAACGTTCCAGATAGCATCCTCATCAGAGGTGTCAATGTTGTTCAACATGTTTACTGCTACGGTAACCTTTCCGGTAGTACCCTCCTTCACAATAGCATCAGTGTTGAGAGTAATCTCATATGCTGAGCTTCCTGAAAGATCAGTCCAGTCGCTCTCGCTACTTGCATTGACGGTTTCAACTTTCTTGTCGCCTACATAGACGTCAATAGAGTCGAAGTACCTCCAAGGCTTCAAAGAAGCTGAAGCGGTCTGTTCGAAGTCAAGGATAACGCGCTTTACAGACACGTCAGCGTCTCGTACGTCGAAAGTAAATGAAGCAACCTTAGCGCTGTCTCCCTCAGCTACTTCTACGTTTGAAGGAGAAGTTGCGCGCTTGAAGTTGGTTACATTTGCCTCACCACCAGTTACGGTAGTGCCGGTGGTAGTGGTAGTAGTGGTAGTACTCCCAGCAAGAGCGTTAGCCTTTGCGCGAGTTGCAGTACCAAAGTATCCAGTACCCTTTGCAAGACCAGCAGGGGTCAAGATCTCAGAAGCGTATGCCTCTTGGAACTTTGAAACAGCAGCTGCTGTTGCAGGACCATAGGTGGTTGACTCCATACCCTTTGATCCAACACCTGTTGCTGCTACTGTGTAGCCCTTTGCGTTCAAGAACTCTTGAAGAGCCTTAACGTCTGCACCTGTGTCACCTTTCTTAAGGTTGCGAGTAAAATTAGCAGTGGTGGTAACTGTTGAAGCAGAACCAGCAACAGCTGCGCGAGCAGCAGCTACTTTGTCTGCTGGAATTACACCAGCTGCAATCAGAAGCTCTACGAGCTCTGAATTAGAAGATGCATGTACACGAGTTGCTGAAAAAGCAACTGCGAGAGATGCTACCATAGCAACGCCAACGAGGCCTGCTACGATACTTGTTTGTGCTTTCGCCATGTTTGTTTATGTAATGTTTAACTCTCTCCCGCGAAGGAATTACTGATAAAAGTTTGTAAGCTTCACAGAAGAGAGGTTTTGTTTTTATAAGGCACTTCTCAAAAAGAAAAATTGCCATCTAAAAACGGGTTGCTAATCCGGCCCCTCTTTCCCGCCCACCACTTGCACGCTCTATATTATTATATAGTGCTTCAAAGGTGTGGCGGGCGAGTTATGTGAACAATGTTTTACACACCGTTCACGCGAAGGCCCCGACTATACCAACACATTTCCTCTTATGCGGACAGCTCGACCGACCACACAAAAGAATGTTGGTGACAAGAATGAAAGGGTTGTGCTTCCAAAACAACCGGTGTGCATCTTCCCAAAGAAAAGACGCAGCGGAACAAAGCAGAGTGTCTGTGTTTTTATTTCCTATGAAGTTGTCAAAGAACTAGAAGGCGTCCGTTACCGTATACAACAACCATATACACGAAAAACGCGTATATCTTTATAGTATACCCCTTTTTTTACCTTTCAGCAATAAGTATACGACATACTGTGTTCTTGGCGCAAATAGAGAAAAAATGGGGATAACAAGAGGTTGTGAGACAGAAAACTTGTAAATGTGTAAAAAATACAAGCTACAAAAACCCCACAAAAACATCTCTCCCCTTCCCTAAAAAAGAAAGGTCTTCAGGCAAAGACACACACCGCACACGCATACTTTCCTATATAAGAAGACGAAATAATCGCTGTATACTTACAACAAAAGAAAATGATATGATAACAAAAAAAATAGAAAGTCAACAGCCTTCACTGCACCTGCTTACACCTTCTGGGTTTTTCTACACGAGGAAATAGCCCCATTATTTTTTCTGGATTGCTTCATTACTCCCTTGGTTGCCTCTTGTAATGACGAAAAAAGAGCTTTTTTATAGTCTTGCGAATGTGAGCGTCTCGCTTCACTCAATTTGTGCGGTTTACAAAAACATGCGATTTCTAGTACTTACGCGAGAGAATAGGTAGACCATCGACGCTCGCCTTCTTTCTTCAAAACACCCTGCGCCACAAGTGCAAGAAGCTCGCGCTGAATGGTCTTTTCACTGCAATTTTGTATGGTTTCTGAAACCTCTCGCACAGTTACTGATTGCTTTGTTTGTAGGAGGGAAAGTATACTCGCTCGTCTATCCTTTTGCGCCCCTTGCATACGTTCTGTGGCTGGGGCTTTTCTAGGCACACATTCCTCTTCCTTTGTTTGCCAAGGAGCACCATGCCTTTGAAGCGGAGACGTTATGTATTCACGTTCTTTTTCTTGTCGTTTGTAAAAATCTGAAACAGCACGATCTCTTTGAAATAATTCTTTTGGTATAGGAAGTGCGAGGGCTTGTACAGTTTCCACGCCATCTTCATGCCATGCAAGGTGCACAAGAAAATCCAAAAAAACGGACAACTCCTCAACTATGAGGGAGACCACTACCCCATCGAGCACAGTTGCCCGTGCATATGCTTCTAAGAGCGCGGTAAGTGTGTGTATGTTTTCTATTGTCTTTGTACGCTCTTTGTGTGTGGTGCAAGAAGCTATAGAAGACTGCACGAAACGCATAGCCGTGTCCTCAAGCACTTTTTGTAACACAGCATTGTCCTTTGTACGATGTGCAATCAAAAGGACAACTGAAGCGATGCGCGAGGTTTTCTCTTGTACGTAGGAAATCAAAACCTTTTCTCGCTCTGAGATAAGGAGATTGGAAGAAGCTACTTTAGGTATGTTTTGTGTGCCGTCTTGCATGTGTCCTTTATATATATGTCTCTTATACTTGTGTCCCCTTAAACTCTTTCGTTAGACTCTGTCTTTTATTATCAGTTCTCGCCTTGTCACTTAAGTATACCTTGCCTAAAAAGACACACAAGTTGCGGGAACGGTGCTTCTAGTTTCTGGTGAAAGAAATGTATGCGATGTATGGGCATGAGGTTTTAAGTCCAAAAATTCCTAGAATCCTTGCTAATGTGTACACACTAGCAAACGATAAAAATATGGTACAATATAAGGCACATTTACCTACACTTATGGCACAAAAAAAACAGCAGGCACGCACAAAAAGAAGGGGGTATGAAGAAGAGGATTCGTTCGCACTTACTACAAATTTTCTCTCCCATGTAAGCCCACAAACATGGCGGATTATAGGGGGGGTTGGAATTTTGGTACTTACAGCACTTCTCCTGCTTTCCGTATTTTCAAAAGCGGGGGTTGCGGGAACGTATCTTTATAAAGGCATGTACTACGTCGTAGGTATTGGCTACTATGTGCTCATTCCTCTTTTCATTCTCTTCGCTATTTCTCTTTTCAGCAATAGCACACAAGAAAATACGGTTCGCGTCACACGAAGTGTAGGTGGAGGAATTTTCTTTTGTGCCTTTCTTGGTATTATTGGAGTTTTGAATGTTAACTATGCAGGAGTACTTGGCTATTGGATAAGCTCCCCCCTTGTACACTACCTTGATACTGTTGCCACTCTTATTGTTTTAACAGGCATACTCATTACCTCTCTTCTTCTTATTGTTGAAGGCGATGTTTGGATGCGCGCTTTTTCCTCCATACGAAAATTATTTGCAAAGAAAGAGCGTGAGGAGGGAGGTGTATACGCTGACGCAAACGACGAAGACGCATCCCTTTACAGTGTGTCTGCAAACCCAACCCTTGCTGAAGTTTCTCTACCAATAGAAAAAGAGGAGGAGAGTGAGGAAGAAGAAATTGAAGAAGAAGAGGTGTTTCTCCCTGAAACCAAAGAAGTGAAGTCTGCCCCTAAAACCCCTGCATATGAACCATCCCAAGAGTACGTCAACCCGCCCGTTTCTTTGCTTGAATTAGACCGTGGCAAACCAAACGTTGGCGACACCAAGGCGCGCGCAAACATCATTCGCAGAACATTGCAACATTTCAAAATTCCCGTAGAGATGGATGAAATTATTGTCGGACCTACGGTTACTCGTTACTCTCTCAAACCTGCCGAGGGCGTTCGCCTTTCAAAAATCCTCGCACTACAGTCAAACCTTGAGCTTGCGCTTGCAGCTTCACCTATTCGCATAGAAGCCCCTATTCCTGGGAAGTCACTCGTGGGAATAGAGGTGCCGAACACCGGCAAAGCAATTGTTGGACTTGGCGGGCTTCTTGCTTCTCCCGAGTTTACAGAAGAGGCGGTGCCTCTCTTTGCAGCACTCGGCAAAGACATTGCTGGCA
>JACCDW011018642.1_pt1 | contig 16434 bp, 20 predicted proteins | sample 7449781 | NCBI WGS metagenome assembly JACCDW01 (sample SAMN15323449, study PRJNA562643) | freshwater metagenome | isolation source: river surface water | place: USA:Blue River Watershed | collected 2017-08-18
CCCGAGAGTATGGTCACAGAATAAACTCACATGAACAATACAAGGTTGATGTGGGTACCGTAGATATGGATTATTATTTAAAAAATAATTATCGCAATGAATTAACTAGGATTGCTGATTTAGTTTACAAGGATTACGGAAACAATTTTGCCTTATTTTTAAGTGGTGGAACTGACAGTGAAATTGTTTTAAGAAACTTTTTAGATATCGGAGTAAAACCAAACTGTTTTACTATCAAGTTTAAAGACGGGTACAACGAGTATGACGTAAACGAATCAATTGACTTGGCAAAAGAATTAGATGTACCGTTGCACTTGATTGAGTTTGATGTTAAAGATTTTTTTAATAGCGGGGAAGCCAGTGAGTTTGGCAAAGAACTACAATGTACGCAAATCACGTATTTGATGGTTTATTACTGTATTAAGAATTTGCAGTTGCCCTCTGTTATGGGCGGCGAACTTTTATTAAAAAGAAATATAGAAACTGATCCGAGTAGTTGGTATTATTGTTTACGTGAAAATGAAGATGCCAGTGCAATGCGATTTAGCAACATTTATAATATACCATTAGTCAATGAATGGTTCAGTTATACTCCAGAGATAATGCTATATTATTTAGAGGATCCAGAGATACAATCTTTGGTTACCACTAGATATAATTACAAACTCACATCGGTTAGCAGTAAAAATGCAATTTTGAAAAGACTAGTTCCTGAAATACGTGTAAGAAAAAAAACGCATGGATTTGAAAAACTAGCAGGATTTAACATCGAAACATATAGATATTTGTCAGGTGAACAAATTTTAAGATTAGAACCTAGCTTAGATGGAATAGAATACAATCAAATCATACAACAATTAAGAGGCAATCATGGAAATAGTTAAATTAAATCAGAGCCATTTTGATATGTCTCGCAAATTGTTTGAATCAAACGAATACGCATGTGGGTTTCTAAATATCAATCAATTCATACCGTCTGACGAGTATGTAACTACAGTGCATAATGAATTTGGAGACACGTATCTTTCAGGACTAAAAAATTATCATGCATACGGGATAATAGATTCAAATGAAACCATGCTGGGCCTAATATCCTTTTATGAATCTATAGATGATGCCAGCTGGTATGGAACAAACTTCAGAAACAGTGGAAATAAAGAGATAGCACATATTCTATTGGATAAAGCAATTGAACATAATGAAAGTAAGGGTAGATTTAAATTCTATTCTTTGTACAATTCTTCTAGTTTTGAGTTTAGCGATTATAATAAAGAACGCTATGACTATTTTGATGAATTTGTCGTTCCGCCTAAGCATCAATGCCAATTTAATTTACCATGGCAGACACTATACACTAGAACATTAATTCCTGCAGATTCTACTCTCAGATGTTCATTTTTAAAAAAAGAATTTAGACACAATTTATATTGTGCAGGACGTCTATGATAATACATGAAATTACAGATTTGTCAAACACTGAAGTAGTGAGAATACTAAAACAAGGACTCAGTGAAATAACAGATGAAACTTTTAAGAAAAATTATCATCCTGATTACAATGAAGTACCGGGCAATATTTTTAGAATATTATATGAAAAAAGATATTCTACCGGTAAATTCTATGTAATAGAAGAGGACAATAAGTTTATGGCATGTAGTGGATATTACAAATACACTGATGAAATAGCACTGATATTGACAAGAACTTATACCTCACCTATAGCCAGACATAATCACTATTTGGGGAAATATTTAATTCCATTAATGATTGAAGAAACAAAGCACTATGAAAAAGTTTGGGCTACTGTCAATGAATACAATAAACAATGGTATGAATGGGTCATGAAATCAAAAAGTAAATCAAAGTCTAGTTTGATAAACGGTCCTGACTACATGAAATCTTGGTCTAAATTCAAACCAATTGGTAAGCAAGTTGTCAATTACGTAGAGCAATATGTTTTAGAATTGGACAAGTCTCTATAAATAACATCATGTTTAGAAACATTAGCAAATACCTGTACTTCAATTTTATCCCGTATATCATTCTAGGGATACTGACTATTGTTCTATTCATTAATGGTACTATACCTACACACTACCTTATATACACACTGATCGGCTGGGCACTATATGCAGGTTTAGGAGTAGCCGTAGGATTTCACAGACTATTTTCTCATAACAACTTTTCTAATCTAGCTAAATGGAAAGAGAATTTCATTCTATTTTGCGGTACAATGAGCGGTGAAGGATCTAGCATTACATGGACTGCAATTCACATCGGGTATCATCATCCACATAGTGATACTGACAAAGATCCACATACTCCTAATAAAGGTTGGTTACATGCATTTATAGGATGGCCTGTCAATATAACAGAAAACAACTCTATAATTAATATGAAGTATGCAGTAAGATTAGCACGGAAATCTAATCATGTATGGTTTCATAACTATCAAAGATATATATTATGGGGCTTCCCTTTATTATTAGCGTTAATTGATTGGAAGTTTGCATTAGCCGCTAGTTGTCTTCCTACTTGTCTCGCACTGATCGGGGACAATTTTATTAACATCGCAGGTCATACTAAGATGTTATTAGGATATAGGAACTTTGAAACCTCTGATAACTCTTACAATAACCCAGTCACTGGATTGCTATTATGGGGTCAGGGCTGGCATAATAATCATCACAAAGACCCCAAAGCATTTGACTTTGGAACACAAGTCAGTGGTAAGATTTGGGAATTCGATCCTTGTAGAATCTTTATACCCTTTTTGAAATAATTATATTTCTCTAGCTTCTCTTTTTAATCTGCAACGACGGATAACTAGAGTCTTGTTTTTAGCTAAAGCAGCCATTCCGGCTTCACCGATTAACTGTCTAATGTAATCCCATTTTACATCCTGTTCACTCTTTAACAGGTGCATGTTTTCAAATTCATATCTTTCTAGTATTTCAGTGTGTGTAATTTCTAATCTTTTTCTGAAATATTTTTTTCTGGTGGTTCGTTCACTGTCTCTAAACACATAATAAAACTCATAATACCCCTGTGTTTCTGCATAATTTATACCGGCAGTCATCAAGTCGGATATTATTTCGGTGTAATAATCTGTTAACAACAAGTTGCTATTATTGTTTTTGACATACAGATTAGATAAAATCCAAAAGGGCATGTAGCTTACGAATTTCTGTGATGCTATTGCTAGACATTCCCCGTCTTTATAATATCCATATACCCTATCAGTATTCAACAAGTTGACGATTCTGTTTAATAGCTCGGTATGATCTATGGGAATGTTATAAATTGTTTTGTGATGGTGTATACAACTTTTAATGTCGCTTATGTCGTTTATGGTTAGTTGTCGTACTGTCATGCCATTATTTAGTGATATTCTGACCTCGGATAAAATACCAGATAAATACAGGTATGAAACCTTTTTCTGCTACAGCTAACACTATCACCCATGTTCAAATGGTAACCGGGCTACTCTCCATATTGGGCTTATTTTATTTCGACTTTACATTATTACATGTATTACTGGCAATAATCTTTTTCTACTTGTACGGCGTAGTAGGAATAGGGATAACATTACATCGTTACTATACTCATAAAAGTTTTGAATTTAGATTTGAAGCTCTAAAATGGATATTTACGTTGATAGCTATACTTGCGGGCCGCGCAAGTGTCTTGGGTTGGGTTTATATACACAGACAACATCATGCATATTCAGATACAGACAAAGACCCGCATTCTCCTAAAACAATAGGTTTTAGATTGTTTAACTTTAAACACATTGAATCTAATAGTGGAAAAATGAATGTATTTTTAATCAAAGATTTGATGAATAAAGAACAGATATTCATACACGACTATTATTTTGCCATCATTTTAGCATGGGTAATGGTAGTAAGTTTGATAAGTGTCGAATTAGCTTATTTTACATGGGTATTGCCGGTATTTATGGTTCAGTTAAGTCAGAACAGTTTCAATTATTTTGCACATAGTTCTGGGTATAGAAATTATCAAACAACTGATACTAGCACTAATAATGTATTTCTGTGGCCATTGATTATGGGTGATGCATGGCACAATAATCATCATGGTAATCCTGCAGAAATGTCTACACAATTAAAGTGGTGGGAAATAGATCCTGCAAAATATATAATTAGAATGGTTGAAAAATGAAAAAATACTTGTATCCAAAAGAATGGTTTTTTGTTATGATGCAATTAGTTGCAGCAGTAGTCACGGTATGGGCAATAGTCAATCCGGCTAGTATGTCATACTGGCTTCTCTCTGTATTCGGATATTTTTTAATCACCTGTTTGGGAATTACAGTAACGTTCCATAGACTGTTGACACATAAATCATATAAATTGTGGAAGCCACTTGAGTGGTTGTTTAGTTATTTCGGTAATATTGGATGTACTGGTAGTTCAGTAGGCTGGGTGTTTGTACATAGAACACACCATAGATTTGCAGATAAACCAGGCGATCCGCATAGCCCAGTAGTGATGGGACCTTTAGGCGCTTTTGTAGGTGACTATAGCGGTACCTTTAATAAATGGGAAGTAAAAGATATTATCAATGATCCTGTGCAAAGATTCATGCATGAATATTATATGGCTATAGTATTGTTGACTGTTATAGTGTTGTATATTATAGATCCATTGTTCGCAGTATATCTTTTCTTTATACCTGTGTTCATGAATACTATGGCATCTAGATTAAGTAACTGGATCGACCATACACCTTTATTCGGTAAAAAGATAAAACAATCTTCAAGTGATGAATCACACAATGTTTGGTGGTGGGCATATTTGACATTCGGTGAGGGCTGGCACAACAATCATCATTTGTATCCCGGAGATTATAGAATAGGTCGTAAATGGTACGAATTCGATCCGGGTAAGTATGTCATCAATTCATTGATGTTTTTGAAACTAGCACATCAAAAGAACTGACAATACCTTGAAATTTATGTGTAATTCAGTGCTATTATAAATAATAGCATGTTTTTGTCACATAAATTATCCGTTCTCGAAAATACATACAAAGTACTGGACCAATTCCAACGGCAAAAAGTTTTAGTAAACGATAAGGGTACCTACAAGCTAATTTCCAATATCTGCCTACATCAGCAAAGTTTGATATCACAATCTGATGGTACAGGTAATAGGGTGTGCCCATACCATAATTGGTCATTTACAATAGACGGCTCACCCATAACATCTGGTAGAACAGAACATTACTGCAAAAATTCTACACCTTTAAATGTTGATACTGTGTATGAGTGGAACAGTCTATTGTTTGATTGCCCTGTTAATCATGAAATTGATATAGATTTTCGTGACATGGTTCTCATGGAAAAAAGAATTGACTATGTAAAAGCATCCCGTGAGAACATTATGGATTTGTTTTTAGATGTTGACCACATACAAACAGTTCACGCTGGTGTATATGATATGATAGATATAAATAACACGAACGTAGATTGGAAGTATTATTCTAATGGCAGCGTACAAACAGTAAACGAGGGTGCTAGATGGATTGCGATATATCCTGGAACCATGATTGAATGGCAAAAAGGAGCATTGTTTATAACCGTCGCCATACCTTTCGAGAAGCATTCAAATGTTCATGTATTCAAGTATATGGACAAAAACTTTTCTAATACATGGAAACTCAACGAATATGTATGGGAAACTGCATGGTCTCAAGACAAGGCACAAGCAGAACTATTGACAACATTTGCAGACAAAAATTTAGAGCCGCAAAAGATACATTACCGATCATTTTTAAAAACAAATGGAATTAACTAAAAACAACTATTTGTACGGTACGGGTCATGGAGATACGTGGCATGTCAACATTGATCCTCCCACTAGAAAAGTTAAAACATATTTTGAAGAAACGTTGGATGCAGTAGAATACGTCTACGCTAATAAAACCGGAAAGTTTCAAGTACTATACAGCGGTGGCTTAGATAGCCAATACGTATGTGAAGTGTTGTTACATTTAAAGATGGATTTTGATCCAGTCATCATTGAACTTTTAGATAAGGATAATTCAGTACTGAATGCACATGATATCAAATATGCATATGAATTCTGTGAATCTAGAAATTTAAAGCCAGTAGTATATAAATTAGATTTTCACAATTTTATAGAATCCGGTAAAAATGTAGAAATTGCTGAATCAGTTACCTGTTGTTCTTTCGCATTACCAACAACAATGCATGTTGCTAGTCAATTAGACGGATTTACATTATTAGGTAACGACCCGCCCTACTTACGATATGAAAAAGACAAGGGTGTTTGGATGCTGGAAGAATTGGAATACATTCATGGATTGTTGAGATATTACAAAAAATTCAATGTCAATGGTTGCCCCTTTTTGTTATCGTATACACCAGAAATGATGTTGTCATTTTTACTAGATCCTAGCATAGTTAAATTAGGAACTGGACAGTTTCCCGGTAAGATGGGAAGCAATTCTACAAAATCATATGTCTTTAACAACGGCTCAAACTTCAATATGCCTTCATATGATTTTGTCACTATGGCGCGAATAAAACATACAGGGTACGAAAAAATATATCGTTCAGACTATATGAAACATCCTAATATGCAAATATTCGAAGAATATAGAAAAAAATGGAACGGTGAGTATCTAGAACCTTACACAGAAGCAGTAAAACGACTATCAATTAACCAATGAAAAATTTAGAAATATTAGACACGCATGGTGATTATCAGTATATCTATTATGATGTATGTGAAGAATTGCAACAAGAATATGAAAGAATGTATGGAATCATAAAAGCAAACGGGCATGCAATAGCGTCGGATAGTTGGCCGTTAGACGCAGGTATTTTATTACGTAACGGGAACGATATAATAGCCGGAGCATTTTTCAATCTTTCTAGAAGTCCTGCAGCAATATTAATACATATAATATATGTAGATGACAATCATAGAAGAAAAGGCATATACACAAAAATGCATTCTCTAATAGACAAATTAGGAAAAGAAACTAATAGAACAAATATTGTCTCATATGTTCACATGGGTAATAAAATCATGCAAGAGCATGTAGTAGATAAAATAGGATACAAACCAGTGATGCAGTTGGTCACGAGGAAAATTTTATGAGATTAATTAATGGAGAAAAGTGGATTGACTTGTCTGCACACTTAGACATGTCCTCATTCGAACTACTTGAAGATCAAATTTCTTACAACATGGCGAAGAATGCAAAGTACATAGAACCATCATATACTCCGCAGTTTACACTACTCAATAAAAATCTACCGGGTTATCTTGAAGAAAGAAGTGTGTACAAACAACAATATCCTGATTTTGGTCCTGCAGAAATCAATTGGTACACCAAACTTAAAGGAACAGCGACTTTAGGTACGCAATTGGTATTGCGTGGAAACAAAGGGTATCCGGCGACTTATCAACATAAACACTTAGACGAATACAGCGTTAACTTACCCGCATCTAACGATTTTAAATTTTTGTTTGATTGGATAGACCAACAGAATTGTTTTACTGAATATGGTAGAACTATGTTTTGGATCAACGAACCCAATCAAATTACTGCGATGCACACTGATTATGGTAACCCTCAATTAGACAAACGTGATATGTTCATATGGCTTACAGGTACAAATTCTAAAAAGATATTACTAAAAGGTAATGACTCTGAAACAATATATGAAACAAATAGCAAAGCCATGATATTCAATACTATCAACTGGCATGGTAGCAAAGGTCATCCTGATTATGTCTCCTGGAGTTTGAGAATAGACGGTGCCTTTAACCCTGAATGGGCAGAAAAAGTAGGAATACGAGAATACTTCAATATATGAATACTAAATTAGGTTATTATAAAGTAGGAAATAACATTTTCTATAATAAGTTGCAGGCTATACTATATGCCAACCCCACTAAGGCAGATATTACTTGGCATTTCAATAATGAAATTTTTGACAAATATGATTGGACTATAGAGCCGCCAATGTCATTAGACATGCTGTATGCAGAACGTGCTAGACAAATACGGGAACAGTTTGATTACGTTATTATAATGGCTAGTGGCGGAGCAGACAGCACTAATGTTATTAAAAGTTTTTTAGATAACAACATTCGCATTGATGAAATAGTTGCCGGCGCACCGATAAGCGGATTAAAAAATTGGGAAGTTAACCTCAATGACAAATCTGCTGATAATACTATCAGTGAAACTATGGTATCACAGCTACCATTGCTTGATGAACTTTCTAAAACACATCCTGATATCAGATTAACAGTACATGATTACTTTGAAGATATTTTAAAGATGAAAACAGATTCATGGATATATGAATCTTCCTCACATTGGTTGCACTTTTCAGGTGCTACACGACATTCATTAGATAAGTTCACTCATATTAAAAATTTAGCTGAAGCAGGTAAAAAAATAGGTGTTATATATGGCATCGATAAACCTATTATATGTCGAGGGGAATCGGGTCATCTTTACACAGTTGTGATGGATCCGGTGGTAAACATCATATGTCCACATTTTAAAGACAAGTATCCTAACGTAGAATCTGTGTTGTTTTATTATTCTCCTGATTTACCAGAACTAATGATTAAACAAGCACATGAAGTGTGTCGTTTTAACTATAGACCTGAAAACTCCCACATAAGAAAAATATTATGGGATAGATCAAAACCTTCATCATTTAATGGAAATGTTGAGCGAGGGAGTAATTGGCAACGTGCTATAATCCCTTGCATTTATCCTTCTATTAGAGACAGATTCGATGTTTGGCAAGCAATCAAACAAGGTATGGGTTTTAAAGGTGGCTTTCAAATGGATCACTGGATTTTAAAGTTGCATAAACAGGAAAAGTTTGTGCAAATGGTGGAATCTGATATGAATCTCTTTATCAATAAGATAGACGTAAAATATAAACACCAGACCGGTGTTAATGAGTACGATGGATTTGTAAGATTCTATCTTTATTGGAAGATTGGACATGAGAACAATTTTATATCTGACCCGTCATTACATATAAATAATGACTCAGGAATAATAGACACTATACGTCATTAACACAAAGGAAACACACTAAATGAAAAAAATATTTGCATTATTAGCAACACTCTTAATCACATCTTCGGTCTTTGCACAAAAAGTTGTGCCAATTATCTGGCCCTTTTCACCCGCTAGTCCACAATCAAATATGATTCGTACCGCCATTGAAAGTGCAAATGCACAACAAAACAAGTATCAATTTGTTTTTCAAAGCAGACCGGGCGCAGGCGGCGTAGTTGCCGCAAATGCAGCAAAAGAATCTAAAGAATTAGTGATATTGGCCACTTCAAGTAGCTTCTATATTAGACCTTTGTTATACAAAGACAGTCATAATGTTGATGATTTTACGATGGTTGCTCCGTTATGTAACGCACAACCACTAGCAATTTATTCCAAAAAGATTAGCAGCCTCACCGACATTCAAAATCGTCACGCATCAATTGGAGTAGTACCCGGCTCTATAACAACGTTATTAGTAAGAACATTAAAACGTGAGAATCCGGAAATCAAAATTATAGAAGTACCTTATAAGGGCACACCTGAATCATCAGCAGACATGTTGGGCGGTCATATCGACGGTAACGTAGACTTCATTGGTAATACAGTTGCTGCTAAATTCGGCACTGATATTAAAGTTTTGGGTATGACTGGGGTACGCAGCTTAAATGGATATCCGACTTTTAAGTCTTTAAAAATTAAAGGATTGGAAAACCTAACTGTTGATTACTTTTTCTTTGTAAATAAAACAGTAGACAATGCTACCAGACAAGAACTTTATAAGATTTTAACTGATGCCTTGACTGAAAAACCAAAATCTTTCTGCGAAGATGACTTTGGTCACATCGTAAAAACCCCTTATAACCAGCTAGAATCAGTGCATCAGCATAACAAAGCACTGTGGGAAAAGCTAACTGCGGGTATACCGAAAGAGTAAAAAGAATAAATAGTAGATAACACTACGAGGATTTTTCATGGAACCTATCAAACTAACTTGGATCATAGCACATCAACCAGCATATCTATTCTATAGAGTAGCAGCCGATTTTAAAAGAATTGTCAACGAACGCAGCAAATCTGTGAAAATAGACATTGAGATTCTTACCGCAGAAGAATACAATCAAAAGTATTCTCCTGTAGAACCTGCAACTCGTCACAATTTGTGGAAGTTTTTACAAAATAATTCCGTGCAAATTGCACAGATGCAAGTAGCTAGTTTGGCTAGCCAATGTAACAAACAAATGAATGCTTTAGAGATGCCCTATATTTTCGAAGACCACGATCATGCCGCAAGTGTCTTAGAAGGTGATATCGGTACAACTCTATTAAACAGCTTTGACAAAGATAGCAATCTTAAAGGTTTGGCGTATACATACAGCGGCGGATTTAGATTGATGCCCCTCAATAAAACAGTCTCAAGTTTAGGAGAAATTGCAGGATTGACCATGCGATCTGGCCCTACACAGATATCTCAGGATATTATGAAATCGTTTGGATTTGCCCCTGTACCAACAGAAATTGACGAAGTTTCTACTGCGGTTCAATTGGGTAAGGTAATCGGTGGTGAGCACGTTGCTCAGAGATTGCTACCAGATCAATGTGATGATTGGATTAAAACTATCATCGACACAAAACATAGCTTGTTCTTAACCAGCATAGTTGTAAACTTAGAATGGTGGAACTCTCTAGACAGCGAGGTTCAAGAAATCTTTTTAGAAGCAGCTAGAGAAGCAGCCCTAAATGAAAGACAACTTAGTATCGAAGACGGGGAAAATAGCATTAACTATTTGAAGTCTAAAGGTGTTAAGATGATCGATCTGTCGGAAGACGAGATTACTGACCTTAAGAATAAAGCTAAATCAGTGTATGAGAAATATGAACCAGAGTTGAAGTATATTCCTCACATTAAAAATAGATGGAGATAAATCATGACAGTAGAATCATTAGAAGTAACACAGTTTTTTATGAGACCCAGTCTAGATGTGCCATGGTTTCAGGATACTTTACCTGAATCACATTATGAGTATATTCGCACAAAGTATAGTGGTAAGGTAAAGGGAGTCATAGAGCAAATAGCAGACGGTACCGTTTTGTCTATTAGCTTTACTTTTTCTGATCTTGAAGCTAGACAAGAATTCATCGAAGATGAGTACTTGAAAGAAAGAGTAGCCCAACGAGACCTTTACAATAAAGAGCATAACATTGAACAGATTGGCTAAAGCCAATCTATATTTTCGTCTACGATAAAAATCGTGTTAACTAGTTGTTTCCTCAATAAACTCAACCTATTTAATTATTAAATTAACTTTAGAACTAGTTCTTAAATAACTAAATAAGTTGATGCACAGAAGGAGTTTGATGAAAATGTTGAGTTTTTGGAATAAGCTGGGGGAAAATGTCAAGCGTGTTTATATTCCAGCACACGTTTTAGTGTTATTTGGGTTGTTTTCAGTATTCTCCGGCGGAACCAATTGGCTTTGGTTGTTGTTGATTTATCCTTCGTGGTTCCTCTTTGGTCACATTGGGTATGGTATTTTTGTTCACAGATATTATTGCCACAAATCTTTCGAGACCTACGCATGGATAGCCAGACTCGGTGCTTTCTTCAGTTTGTTGTCTGGAGCCGGCAGCGTTGCTAAGGTGAAAGTTCTGCATATGGGATATCATCATCCGTATAGTGACACCGAGTTAGACCCTCACACTCCAACAAAAGGTCTTTGGTGGAGTTACTTCCAGTGGCAAAATCACAAATTCGAAATAGATAAGAAAAAATTATGGGCTGTCAAAGACGTATTAAAGGATCCATACCTTCGTTTTCTCCACAACCACAATTATAAGATTTATTGGGGCTGCTGGCTGTTGTTGGCGCTGATAGATTGGAGACTCGCTGTGTTCATCATTAGTGCTGGTACAGTCCTTGAGTTTCATTTGTTGTCAACAGCAAACACTTTCGGCCATTATAAACATAGGTGGAGTTATCAAAATTATCCTGACAGGGATAACAGTCAAAATATAACTTGGCTAAACTGGGTTACATTGGGCCATGGACTTCACAACAATCACCATGGTCGCCCTGGCGCCTACAATACTGCTCACAAAAAAGGTGAGTTTGACCTAACAGCGTGGATTGTTCCGCTAATCGAAAAGAGAAAAGAAAAATGACAGATGCAGAAAAAAAAGTAAGATCAATCATAGCTCAATACTATAGGATTCCGGAAAGCGAAGTTAAAAACGATAGTTCTTTTCTTACTGACTTTGGTGGTGACAGTTTGGATATTGTCGAACTAGCACTAACTCTAGAGGACAAGTACGGAATCGAAATCCCAGAGGAAGTCGCTGAAGAATTAGACACGGTTCAAAAAGTATATGATTACGTAAACTCATTGAGCAAATAAAACTAATGTACACTACGAGATTTATAACTCCAGAAGAAATCGATTACTTAAGGGTTACTTACGCAGTTGGACGCAAAAGTTTAGGAATACCGATTTCTGAAGAAATTCATGAGAACATAATCAACAACGTAAAACAAAGGATGTTAGACGGTATAACGCACGTTGTTGTAGTATTTGACGAAAATAATAACCCGGTTGTATCGTGTCATGCGTTTGAGATACCCCAGTTGCTTGCTTGGCGTTGGAATGGGTTGAGTAGCGTATTAGGACACCATCACTATAACAAAACCGCTGCTATTGTTGCCCCAGCACAAGACTTAATGATGAGCTTCATGGAGTCAAAAGGTTATTATAAGTTTTGGTCTGCTAACAGAGAGTCAGCGCATAACATACGACATAAAATTATGTGCAAACACAGTACTTTGTTAAGTAGGTATAATTACTACGATGAGTTGATAATCCCCAAGGGCCAGTTATCCGGAATTCCACTGTACGATGCAGGACTAACCTCAGCGCACCAAGATGATTTATTAGTTAGAATGTTTGTATTAGATCAGAAATACAGAGTGGAAAAATTTAGACAACTCGGAACCGAAGGTTATAGGGGTACCCTACAATCTCATACACCTTGATTAATACACGTTTTCGTTTAGCTTAACGTGTTCAAAGAAGGGAGCTACTTTAAAATCTTGAGTTAATCTTCCTCGACGGTTGCTTCCTGGATCAGGAACACCGCCTCTTTTAGGGCTCCAATCAGTAATCTTTATCCATGAACACCGTAATTTTTTTGTCTCATCGATAGGAAAGAATATAACACTGTTTTCTTCACTTGCTTCACAATTTTGAGTTCTGCTAACTGTATTGTGAGTTCTAGCCCATGCTGCGTCAATATTGCATTGACCGCAAACAAGATCAACCATTTCGTCCCAAGTCCAGTTGCGTGTCTTATCTAATGAGAACCTTCCAATTTGACCCACGTTTCTGAAACGAAGTATGTGCCCGCCGCCCATCTGATTAGATAGGTCTAACAATCTTTTAGGTATATGATTGTTCGTCCCTTTTTGTAGAATGGCGCCCACATTGACGTTCATCTTTACATCGTGACATTCTTGCCAACCACGAATCTTTCGTTCTGCACAACGAACACCGTCCATGATTTCATACACGTTGTCATCATCGGCACCATTCATGCTGATGTAGATACTACGCATTCCTGCGTCTACGAGTTCTCTTGCATATCCCGGTCTTGCTAACATCAATCCGTTAGTCATCATAGTTGGACGATGACCAAGCGATCTGATTTTATCGATCATTTCTGGTAAATCAGTTCTTACAGTGGGTTCACCACCGATCAATCTGATTTCAGTCTTGTGAGGGAACTGCGCCAAGGTATTATAGAATTTTTCTTTGTCCAAGTCAGGTACTGTTCTGATTGGTACATAACAGTTAGCACACTCCATGTTGCACCTGTGGGTAACATCCACAAACACACTTTGGAAATGATTGTCTTTGGGTTCTAGTTCGTAGTAGGTGTCTATCATGTAGATATTTATCTAGAACTAAAACGGTCAACAAAAAGGTTGACAATGGTTTTGTTATTGTGTATAGTTCTATTCACTATGTTAGGTTGTGATATCGTTAAAATTTCTAGGTTTGAAAATAACTTGCTTAAATTAGCAACTAAGATTTTATCCAAACCTGAAATGGACGAGTTCGATAATGCACATCACAAGATGCAATATCTAGCAGGAAGATGGGCAGCAAAAGAAGCCATATTCAAAGCAACGGGTAATAAAAAAATGATTGTATTGAATGGCTCAAGCGGAGAACCCTACGTGTTGAACAACCCTAACATTAAGATTAGTATCAGTCACGAAAGAGAATACGCAATGGCGGTAGCATTGCTAATTTAATAAAAATAACTTACATAGTGATTTGTCCATAAAAATTTGACAAGAATTTAAAAGGCATATATACTACACACATTGATTGATGAAAGTCAGTCAGAAAAAAGGGTAAGTGGCAGGCTTGACAATAAAACGATTGCCTGCTACAATACACACATAAATTTTGAAAAGGCGCCAAAAAAGCACCTTATTTGATGATTTTTTTAACCAGGACTAAATAGATTAACTATGAAAAACTTTAACTGTCAAACGCTAAAACATGAGAGAACTTGGTCAATAGCACCAGTAGCTCCTATGTCTGCGGCCTTTGAGGGTTATAATACACCAAGTATTCGCGGCTTAGACCAGGGAGTACCCGGTGGCTTCATAGAAGGAGAGAAGATTCCAAGAATCTAATCTTCAAACAGAATCTAAGAAGCCCCTGGGAAACTAAAAAGTCTCAGGGGTTTTAGTTTTTGTGCGTTGTAAAAATACAACAAAAGAAAGGTTGACGAGAATTGGATAGTAAGATACAGTTAGGTTCTTCTGACAAACGAGATTGGTTGAAGAATCATACTCTGTCAAAAGAACAAGTAAAGCAACTCATGCTTAACAAGTATGAGAGAGCTAAACGGGATCATGCGAATTTGCAGAAAGTAAAACATCTGTTAAAGTTTGACTGATTCTAAGGCGTGATAGGCAACGTGGGCCGGCACACAGCGCATAAGTGTGACAAACGGGCGGACTGTAGGATGAAGCTACATTTGTGTAGTGAAAAATTACAGGCTAGGGTATAGCCCTAGCATAGCATCGAAAGATGCTATTCACTAGTATACAGGATGAAAAGTCCAACCCCTCTGACGGGTTAGGCCTGTATATTACTGAATAGCATTTATGTTGGGGCGTAGTGTAATTGGTAGCACAGTAGACTTTGACTCTCCTAGTTTCGGATCGTACCCGGACGCCTCTGCCAACAATTCATACTCTGTTCGTCTATCGGTTTAGGACAGTGGCCTTTCAAGTCGCAAAGACGGGTTCGATTCCCGTACAGAGTACCAACAATTTATGCACCGGTGGCGGAGTGGCCCAACGCATTCGTCTGCAAAACGAAAAAATCGTGAGTTCAAATCTCACCCGGTGTTCCAAGATTATACCTGAGTGCGTAGAGAGGTCATACGTCACTTTTACACAGTGAGCGATACTGGTTCGAGTCCAGTCTCAGGTACCAAATTTATCCACTAGCGGGTTGGGTCCCCGGGTTGGCGCGCACCCCGAAGAGACGGTTCGATTCCGTCCATGGTAATCTAGGTTCGAATCCTAGGCAGTGGGCCTTTTTAATGCGTGGTTAGTTTAACGGTAAAATAGGACGTTGCCAACGTCTTGTCAAGGGTTCGACTCCCTTACCCCGCACCAACAATTCAATGGAGCCCTTCCCCGCTTGCGGTCTGTAAAATCGTAGCCATTAATAAGGTGGGTGGTTGGCAAGAGGTTCGATTCCTTAGGGCTCCACCAAACAACATGTGTCTTTAGCTGATGTGGTCATAGCGGCGGTCTGAAAAATCGTAGAAGCAGGTTCGATCCCTGCAGGACACACCAAACAATATGGGCTGTGTGCTAGGTAGCGCCGGGCCTGCCTAGTAAGCAGAGTCGCCATGAAGATCATGGCAGCGGGTTCGATTCCCGCCATAGTCCATCAAACAATTTAATGGGGGCAGTAGCGGGCTACGGGTGATCCTTGCAAGATTGCTGACTAGAAGGGTTCAACTCCCTCGGCTTCCACCAAACACATGCGGGTAGATTGCGGCAAGGGGCGCCCAGCAGTCTTCCAAACTGATAATGCGGAGTTCGACTCTCCCTACCCGCTCCAGTCGTAGGCTTTAGAGTGATTGGAAATCCTATCTCTTTCATAAGGAGATGTTGCGGGGTTTGAGTCCTCGATAGCCCACCAGTTTTAGGATGCTAACAGCAAAGTTAAAAACTTTTCTTTTGGTGAAAACAAAACGCAGCCTGTTTTATTTTACTCAGTTCGTCTATCGGTTAGGACGACAGCCTTTCAAGTTGTAAAG
>JACCDW010693093.1_pt1 | contig 16429 bp, 15 predicted proteins | sample 7449781 | NCBI WGS metagenome assembly JACCDW01 (sample SAMN15323449, study PRJNA562643) | freshwater metagenome | isolation source: river surface water | place: USA:Blue River Watershed | collected 2017-08-18
ATCCGTATTGACGAAGGTGCTAAACGAGGTACTCCCCAATGGCGGGAATTCTGACACAAGTGAGCGATTCATTCAAAGCAGACGCATTTAAATTCTTCACTAATCTATTATTTACGCATGACATTTTCTGATTTAAACCTGCTTGGCGTGCTTGTTGCTTTCTTTTTCTCTTTTGTGAGTGGTGCAATTTGGTTTGGCCCTAAGACTTTCTATCCAATTTGGATGAAGGCCCGAGGCATCAAAGATGGCCAATTAACCACATCTCAAAATAAACCGGTTGCTCTCTTTGGCGGAACAATTGTTGGGGTATTAATTCAAACTCTTACAGTTGCACTAGTCGTTAATTCTTTGCAGCAAAATAACTCTGATTTTTCAGTGTTGGATGGTGCCGGAGTTGGATTCGCCCTAGGCATAGGAATAGCCATGTTCGCTTCCTTATCTCATCGGCTATTTGGTGGTGAAAGCTTCAAGGTGTGGATTATCGAAACAGCAAATGATGCAATTAATTTAACTATTGCTGGAGCAATAATCACATTTTTTAATTGATTAAAGAAAGAAAAGTCGCTCTGTGGTTGGAGAATTCCTAAGATGCCTTGCGAATTCGTTCCTTTGCAATCTTTCTCTTTAATTACCTGGACTGACTGTAGACATATTGAAATCTTTGATAACCAAGGCTGGCATTGCCATATTTTCTACATCCCCTGCCCACTCCCGTGGTTGAGTCCATTCAGTAATTCCAGCTGCTGATATTCGAGAGAGTGCGCTGACAGGTGAATCATTCCAACGGAAATTATTTGTTACTCCCTGCACTTCTCCATCTTTTACTAAGTAAACACCATCTCTGGTTAAACCAGTAAGCAAAAGTGAGTTTGGATCTACCAGTCTGATATACCAAAGTGTGGTTACAAGTAATCCAGACTTTAAGTGCTTAACCAAATCCATAGTTGATCCAGCTCCACCATCCACTTTCATAATTAAGTTATCACCCATCGGGGTATATGGCAGCCCACTAATCTTTGCACTTGCTCTTGTCTGAATTAATGATTTCAGCACACCATCTTTAATCCATTCACAACGTTTTTGCAATTGTCCATTATCAAAAACAGAGGTTAATGGGCCACTTGATGTGGCATGTACAAACTCTGATTCTTTCAAAATCTCATGATTAGGGTCGCTAAATAAATGAAATCCCACCTCTGCTAATTTTTCACCAACTCTCGTACCGCCGCCTTTTTTAGAGAAAACACTTTGACCTTCAATCGCAGACCGAGCACTAGCAACAAACATCATGTAAGTGTAAAAATCAGCAACTGCACCGGATTGAAGAATCGTGTCATACCTTCCAGCAGGTATTTCTATTCTCCGCTCCTGCCAACTAAGTCGCTGGCGAATACTCTGATCAATCTCCGTTAAAGATACATTTGAAAAATCATGGGTCTCTATGCCATGCCAAGTCGAACGTGTGCGAGAGTGAGATTTTGCTGTCATTTCTACGCGACCAACAGGTTTATCACTTCGCAGTCGCAATCCACCTTTAGATCCAAGCCAAACACTTTGATTTGTGTGTTCGGCATAACCAAACAACTCAATTCCATCACTTACAGACTTATTCATTGTGATACCAAGCTCAGGTGCAAAGTGATGAAATACCTCTGGTCCGGTTGGTTGGTGTGGTGTATGCCAGTCACCTAATTGCAGATCGGTGGCAATATCTGCGGAATCTTCTGCAGCTCCCGCCGCTTTTGCTGCTGTATAAGCTTGTTCCAATAGCGAATCGATATCTCTCTCATCTACATTGCTTCTCGATACTCCACCCGCACACATACCCTCTTTTGCTTTGAAAAAGGCAATGACCGTTACATCTCGTAACTGAATGACGCCATTAGTAGTAAGTGTGCTGTTAGCCCACCGCAAATTTGCTTGAGTCTTATCTGAGACAATTACGATGCATTCATCACTTGTAGCGCGAGATAAAATCTTTTCAATTAAATCTTGGGCAGAGATCACTTTTCAACCTCAGATACTGTATTTACGATATTCACTTTGTTAAACACCGCTGCCGGACAGCCATGGCTTACCGCTGCCACCTGCCCTGGTTGGGCCTTTCCACAATTAAAAGCTCCGCCCATAACATAAGTCGACTCATTGCCAACTTTTTTCATAGCGCCCCAAAAATCTGTAGTTGTTGATTGATAAGCAACATCCTTGACTTGACCTACAACTTTTCCATTTTTAATACGATGAAATTGCTGACCAGTAAATTGAAAATTGTAACGTTGCATATCAATTGACCATGATTTATCGCCTAATATGTAAATTCCATCATCAATAGACTGAATCAATCCCTCTAGCGTCAAGCCATTCGGATCAGGCTGCAAGGAAACATTTGGCATCCGTTGAATTGGAACGTGTCCAGGTGAGTCAGCATAAGCACATCCATTGCTTCTATCTTGCTTAACATGGGCTGCGATTCTGCGATCAGTTTGATAACCCACCAAAACTCCATCTTTGATGATTTGCCACTTTTGTGCAGCAACTCCCTCATCATCCCAACCGACAGTACTCAGACCATGATCAGTTATTCGATCTCCCGTTACATTCATTAAGGCGGATCCATACTTGAGATTTCCTAATTTTTCAGGAGTCGCAAAGGATGTGCCGGCATAATTTGCCTCATAGCCAATTGCTCGGTCTAACTCAGTTGCGTGGCCAATTGATTCATGAATAGTCAACCAAAGATTTGATGGGTGAATTAGTAAGTCGTATTTTCCTGGTTCTACAGAGGGCGCTGCAACTTTTTCTGCTAATAAGTTTGGTAATTGATCTATTTCTGTATCCCAATCCCAAATTGAGTTTCCCATCCACTCCCAACCATGCGCTGATGGCTGAGCAAGAGTTCGCATAGATTCAAATCCATGTGAGCCAACAGAGATCGCCTCTAACTGAGTTTGCACCCGTACCCGTTGTTGAGTTGTGCTGGTGCCATATGAGTCTGCGTAATACTTTTGTTCCTTAACAAAATGTGTTCGAGCACTTGCATGATTTACCGAATTAGATTTAAGTAATCTAAGACTTAGCTCGGCGAGTCGATGATTCTTCTCGCTGTCGGACACATCAAATGGATCGATCTCATAGGCAGAGACCCACATTTGATTTGAATAAACCGGTTCACTTGCTAATGAAACAAACTCCGTAGAAAGTGGCTTAGATGTTTTTGCCATTGCAACTGCCTTAAGCGCAAGTGCTTTGGCAATATCTAGATCTACGCTTGGCGCAGACGCAAAGCCCCAGGCACCATCTACTATAACTCTTACACCGATTCCAAAATTTGTATTATCTAATTGCGTCTCAGGTTTTGCATCTCGTAGTGAAAGATATCCACTTCTTGTTCTCTCAATTCTGACATCTACATGTGATGCGCCAGCAGATTTTGCTGCTGAGATTGCAGCATCTGCAAAATTGGATAACGGCAATTCAAGAAAGTCAGGATCAACTTTAGTAATCACTTTGCTGCCAGTCTGGCCTCACGTCGAATCCGTTGTTGTTCCGGATCTGGCACAGGAACTGCAGCAATTAAACGACGGGTGTACTCATTTTTGGCATGTTTTAAAATACTATCCCGATCGCCCTCTTCAACTAAGCGGCCCTCCTGCATTACAGCAATTCGATGAGCAAGAATATCTACTACTGCTAAATCGTGACTGATGAATAAACAGGCAAATTTTAATTTATCTTGTAGATCTAACAATAAATCAAGGAATCGCGCCTGTACAGAAACATCTAATGCAGAGGTTGGTTCATCTGCGATCAACAAATCAGGTGTAAGAGCTAAAGCGCGTGCGATACCAACCCGTTGGCGTTGTCCACCTGATAACTCATGTGGAAAACGATTTCGATAAGATCTCGGTAGCTCAACCTGCTCTAACAACTCTTCAACCTTGTGGTTTAACTCAGAGCCTTTGGCAATTCCCGCTAATAAAATTGGTTCTCCAATTGATTCGCCTATTGGTAAACGTGGATTTAATGAAGATGCTGGATCTTGAAAAACTATTCCAGTGTGACGTCTAATAGGGAACAACTCTTTTTGGTTTGCTTTAGAGATGTCTTTACCAACAATCTCAAGCTTGCCGGATTTGATTGGAATCAATCCAATCGCAGCACGACCAACTGTTGTTTTGCCTGAACCGGACTCGCCTACTAATCCAACAATTTCACCTGGAAAAATCTCTAAATTAAAATCTCTAACCGCTATAAACTCAGGAATCCGACCACGCTTTGGATAAGCAATAGTCACATCACTTAATTTGATAACTGGCTGCTTTTTTGCATCAACTGCTGGGCGTTGTTTAACTGTGCCAAGTTTTGGAACAGATTTAAGTAATGATTGAGTATATGGATTAGCAGGACGATTAAAGATTTGATCTGCCGTGCCATGTTCAACAGTTAAACCATCCTTCATAACCAATATCTCATCTGCCATATCGGCAACTACACCCATATCATGAGTAATGAGCAAAATTGCAGAGTTTAACTTAGTGCGTAAGCCACGCATTAAATCTAAAATCTCAGCTTGAACAGTTACATCCAATGCCGTTGTCGGCTCATCTGCAACCAATATAGATGGATCACATGCCAATGATTGCGCGATCATGGCTCGCTGGCGTTGACCACCAGATAGTTGATGCGGGTACTTATCAAAGGAGAGCTCTGGATTTGGAATTTCAACTAAGGAAATCAATTCGATTGCACGAGCTTTGGCCGTTTTTGGACCCATATCAAAATGGGTACGAAGCGTTTCTACGATCTGAAAACCAATTGTGTAAACCGGATTTAATGCAGTCATAGGCTCTTGAAAAATATATGCGACCTCTCGGCCCCGAAATTTACGAAGTTGTGATTTAGAAACTCCTACAACTTCATTACCTTTAATCTTTACGCTGCCACTAATTCGCGCATTGGGTGCCAACAGATCCATAATTCCCATAGCGGTGGTTGATTTACCTGATCCCGATTCACCAACAATTGCTAACGTTGTGCCAGCCTTGACATCAAAATTCATATCTACCGCAGCCGGGTACCAAGTTCCATCAACCCAAAACTCAACTGTGAAATCGCGAACTTGTAATACAGGATCTGACATTTACGCTACCTGCCTAAGTTGTATGCATGAGAAGATACCCTGATGAGTAACGCTAAACACTTTAGGCCAAGAAGTGGACTCCTCTTTGGCGGCATGAGCTTTACCGGAGTATTTATTACGCTTTACTTGCAACTGATTGATTATGGATTTAATCTCGGTTTTATTACCGCTTCTCTTTGGGGCGCATGGATTTGCTCTGTGTGCTTTCAAATTTTTATCTACCCAAAGGTGATCTTTTTTGATGAGGCAATAAAAATTGTTAACCCCTTTAGTACTTACCTGATTGGTTGGCAAGATATTGAGCAAATTGAGACTCGCTACACCATGTCTGTAAGAACTTTTGGTGATGGAGTTCCAACCAAGCAAATTTATGCCTTCGCTGCTCCAGCCCCTGGCAGGTACCATGGCAGGAATATCCATCAAAGTGAGTTGCGTGGACTTAGTATCCATGGTGCTGAAAGTATTAGAGCTGGCCAAAGTCCGCGAACTCATTCGGGAGTTGCCTCTGCAATTGCTAACCAAAAACTTACTGAGTTTCGCAGAGTTGAAAGAGTAAATCACATTAGCTATCGGCATCAATTTAACAAAGGTGCCCTTTTCTTTAATTTGGCGCTCTTCATCCCTGCAGTTGCTCTCTTTGTTATACATAACTAGGCCAACTCACTACCAGGTTGTATTTTTTGAGATCTTTCTTTAGCTTTTTTCGAAAGCCGACGACGCTGACGAGGATCAAAGGCATCTCTCAAGCCATCGCCAATAAAGTTAACGCAAAGCGCAATTGCAATAATAAATAATCCGGGATACCAGAATAACCACGGCCTAGTAGTAAAAGCATCTTGGTAATTTGAAATCAACAATCCCAAGGAAACATCAGGAGCGGTGACTCCGAAACCAAGAAAGCTAAGTGCGGTTTCAAGTAAAATCGCTCCGGACATTAGCAAGGTAACAGAGACAATAATTACTCCGATGGCATTGGGCAGAATATGCTTAAAAATGATTCTTCGATTTGTAGCTCCGGCAACTCGAGCTGCATCAACAAACTCTCGCTCACGAAGGGTTAAAAATTCTCCTCTTACTAATCGAGATAAACCAGTCCATGAAAACAATCCCAGCAATAAGGCAAGAAAGGCTGCTCCTTTATTACCAAAGTGAAAGCCTATAACTGATCCGATAATTATCACTGGAATTGTGATGATGAAATCAACTAAACGCATTAACAATGCATCGGTCCAACCGCGGAAAAATCCTGCTAAAGCTCCGACAACTGTGCCAATTGTGGTTGCAATCAAACCAATAATGAACATAACCAATATAGAACGTTGCGCACCACGCATTACCAGCGCAAAATAATCTCTACCAATATTGTCTTGACCAAATGGGTGCTGACCTAATTGAACCCCATCGCCATCTACAAATGGCACAAAATCAATTGTTGGACAACCGAGTGTGCCCTCTGGACAGCCCTCAGATGTTAAATCAGGCATATCTTCAAAACCATAACGCCACCAGCCGGGAATAGTGAAGCGAGGATTACGCGGGTCACCTATTCGCCAGTCAAGAGCTGTGTAAACAATTACCACCAAGGTAGTAAAAAATAACAAGGCCACCATTGCGGCGCGGTGGCGCACAAAGCGCCTCAAAATTATTTGACCTTGGCTTAAGCCCTCAGTCTCTTTATTGAAAATCGCATTCTCACTACTTTCAATAGCCTTATCTTTGCTACTGATTTCTCTTTTTGATTTACGAATCATTACTTACCAGCTCCAACTCTAATGCGTGGATCTAGTACTGAGTAAAGAAGATCTGCGATTAAATTTGCCAAAATAGCTAGTGTTGATAGGAAAAGAATTACACCCATTAGCAAGTTTAAATCAAAGGAAACAATTGCTTTGTTGAATAGAGTTCCCATCCCATACCATCCGAAAACTTGCTCTGTGATAATTGCACCGCCCACTATTGCGGCGATATCTGTAACCATAATCGTAGTAATCGGAATCATGGTGTTTCTAAATGCATGGCGCATAATTACAGTTCGCTCTGTTAAACCCTTGGCTCTAGCTGTCCTTATATAATCTTGATTTAGAACTTCTAGTAATGTTCCGCGAGAGTATCTGATGTATCCCGCAAATGAAATTAGTGTCAACGCAATAGTTGGTAAAATTAAGTGCATAACAATATCTAAAGATCTAACCCAAAATGGAACCTCAGTCAACCATGCAGTACTCTGTCCAAAAGTAGAAACTGGCCGATAATTGATGTCATCACTTTCGATAAAAGGTCGCCAGGCCTGCATCAACTTATCTACAACTATCAACAATCCAATAATCACAACTGTAATTACGTTGGTTCGTATAATTGGCCCTCTATCAATTCGAGAAAATAGCACCGAACCAAGCAGGGCCACTCCAATCAAAACCAAAAACATTAACAAAATTCCAACTCTAGGTCGGTTTGAATCCAGCACAATTTGAGATGGGAAATAAACAATTGCAGCAACTATTGCAGAAAATAAAGAACTCTTTAATGCAGATCTATTTTCTAAACCTACTGAAAGATAGGTTACTCCGAAGGCTATTCCCACACCTGCTAATAAAATAAGGATGGGACCAATTGTTGGATTTAAAAACCATTTAGTTGAACTAATTATCGAGAGAAAGATGGAATTAGCTACAAAAACTCCACTGAAAATCAGCAGTACTCGCTTTCGAGTTCCACTAAAGATTGCTGCCCAAAAAAATCCGGCAGCAATACTTGCAAAAATTATTGCTGGGATTGATATCTGAGCCGAAGTCAGAAAGTCATTAAAATCGATTGCCAAAAACTGCTTTAGCAAGACTGCTACCCAAAATATTGGCAAGGAATAAAGCAAGAAAGCGAAAAATGTCATGGCATAATCAAATCTTGAGTACTGACGTAATGCTGAAGTTATTCCTAATCCAATTCCTAAAACGATAGCAACAATTGTTGCTACAAATATCAATCTGATAGTTATTGGAAGTGCATCAACAATCGCTGTAATTACTGGTTCATTCTCGCGAGTTAATCCGAAATCTGCCTTGCCAACGAAAACACCCAATACCCCACGAAGCCAGATAAAGTACCTAATGGCAGGTGGTAAATCTAAGCGAAGGTCTCGAGTCAAATTCAAAATCAATTGTTCGCGATTCGGTGCTGTGCTAAGGCGAAGTTCCTCAAGTGGATCTGCAGAGATCGCTGCAAGATTATAAACAATAAAACTCGACCCAAATAAAATCATTACTAGAGCGCCTAGGCGACGAATTATATATGCCAGCATATTTGCGTCACCTCTCTAATAATTTACTTTAATAATACATTAAGTGGCGTTCAAATTTTTTTGAACGCCACTTAATTTACTTTTTGTGACTACTTATCTCTAAGTAATTTGCCCCTAAGACTTTAGGTCTTAGTTGCTATATCTCCACTCCCAGAAGTTCCAAACCACCTGTGGTGACAGTGGGCCTGGCTTTACATTCTGTAGCTTGGAATTTACTCCAGCTACTTCTGGGAATTGAACAATTGGCAAAGTTACAGAATTGTCGTAAAGCTCTTTTTCAACAATTGTGTACTGCTCCAATCTTTGTTTAGCATTTAACAAGGTAGCTCCGAGCTTCTTTTCTGCTGCATCAATCTTTGGATTTGAATTTCCAAGGAAATTTGATGTACATACTGTGCAGTAAAGAGATGCGTTGCCTTTTTGGTCAAGAGCTGTCTTACCAAATGCATAGTGGTGTGCATCCCACTTATTGTCATCTCTGAAAGCAGACCAACCCTGAACTCCAGGAGCGCTGATATCAAATCCTGCGCGCTTTCCGGCTGCTATCACTAACTGCATGATGTCAGCACGGCGAGTGTTATTAGGATTTCCCCAAAGAAGATTGATCTTTACATCAGTTGCGGAGTGTTTCCGCACTAATGCAAGAGCTGCTGCTTCACGAGTTGCCTGAGTACCTGTAGTGAATCGAGAGACACCGCTTTTTGCGATTACTTCCTTATAGCCTGGTTCGCTTGGGAAGACGATTGGTGAATCCATTCTCACGGAAGCAGGGTTAAGTGGCTTGAAGATCTTTTCAACGATCTCATCTCTAGGATATGCCAACAAAAATGCTGTGCGCAGATCCTTTGCCTTTTGGCTATCGCCAGCAAATGGTCCGGTGTATGCATCCTTTGCTCCTGTTGATTTCGCAATCTTGAGGTCAATGTGCTCAAAGAATGAGCTGCTTCCACCAATAACTTTTGCAGTCGGAATTGCTCTTAACAATGCTACTGAGTCGGCGGTTGGTTGTCCGGAGTAAATATCAATCTCCTGATTTCGCAAAGCCTGTGCAGCTGCAGTTGCATTGTCAATGATGCGGAATTGAATTGTCTTAATTCCGTTGGTTTTTGGTCCAGATGGATTAGTTCTGTGTCTTGGATTTTCTACCAACGTAATTGTTCCGTTTGAAACAACTGATTTAAGGATATATGCACCATTACCAACTAGTAGTAAAGGATTTGTGCTGGCATTGACTTCCTTAATGTTGTAATCATTTGACCACACATTGCCCATCGCAGCCATTAACTTCTTATCGTAAGAATAGAAGGCCTTTTCAAATTTTGCCTTTGCAGCCAAATTTGCAGCAGCAGATTGAAGAGTTTTCTTACCCTCTGCCATGTGAACAAGTGCGTGTACTGGCGCAGGACCTGGGGCGTTAATTTCCCAATCTGGAATTGCAGTGTCATATTCAATTGTTAATGACATTTTATCTGCAGACAAGGTTGGCAAATACACATGGTGGGTGTCATAAACTCCACCGTAGCCACCAGAGTTAAAGCCAGGCTTAACATCGGCGGATTTAGGATCTCCTAGTCCAGCACCAAGTGAATATGAACTTGAGCTAATGACGTGAGATAGCAAAAGGTCTACGGCTGTAATTGGTGTTCCGTCTGACCAAACCTTTCCAGGGTTAACTGTGTAGCGAACTTTGAAAGGATTTCGGCTCGTAATTTGATAACTTCCAAAAGTTGTATTTTTTACAAGCTTTGGAGAACTATCGTAGTAATAAAAACCAAAGCTCTGTAAATAATTTACATCGCCATTGATTGTTAAATTCATTTCATCAACTGATGGATTTAAACCAGTCAGTGAGTTGCTGGTAACAATTACAACTGTGGAGCGGGTTGCTGCATTGGCTGGCATTAATGCACCAGCAAGTAAACCTGCAGCCGCAGTTGCAACTAATGCCACCTTGGTAATGCGATTTAATTTCATTTACTCTCCTAGGTTTAGATCAATGGAATATTGAATGAGAAGTCGACATCTCTCACTCCATATCTATTGAAGTGCCGAGAATTCTGCCCTACCAAAATGCCAAAAACAACACAATGTAGGGGTGAGAGCTACCTGCCTTGGTTTCGCGCTTTCTCTATTTTTTCTGTGGTTAACCTGGGAACCGCAAAAGCAAATAGGAGAAAACCAGCGACGGCTGAAAATAGGTAAGGAAAGCGAAGCGCAAAACCACGTTCTCCAGTTAGTTCAAATAGATTAACCAGTCCACCACCAATTAATGTCCCAATCGGAAGACTTCCCCAGGCAAAAAAACGGTAAACACTATTTACTCGGCCAAGCAAATGCAGCGGGATAATACTTTGACGTAACGAAACTGTTATAACATTCCAAAGTACTGCAAAGAATGTACCAAATGCTGTAAGTACCCAGAACAACTGCCAGGAGGATGTAAATCCAATTATCAAAGAAATAATTGGTGCTGAGAGCAGTGTTAAGTAAAGGGCTGGACCGCTTCCAATCTTGGCCGAGAGTTTAGGACCCAAAATTCCACCGACAGTTCCGCCCAGTGCTCCAGCCAAACCCAAAATTGCAAAAACAAATACTGATGTATTCAAAATTTCCTGAGCAAACAGGATAAATGTTGCTGCAGTTACTGCACCCAATCCATTCATGCAGCCCAAAATTATTGCCATTGGCCTGAGTAGTTTGTGCTGCCACAGCCAGGTAAAGCCTTCCTTAATTTCTGCTCGAAAGTTTACCTTTCTTTTTAGAGTGGTTTCAGGAATTGGCTTGGTTACTGATGCCAAGGTAGCCACTAATGCAGCTGACACAAAAAATGTCACTGCATCAAAATAAAAAGGTAAAAACACCAATATACCAATTAAAAAACTACCCAGAGGTGGGCCAATAAAACTATTGGTTACAAATTCTACAGAACCAAGCTTGCCATTTGCATTCTCTAATTGATCAGCCTCTACTACATCTGGAAGAATTGTTTGTGCTGTGTTATCCCGCAAAACCTCAGCGCAACCAAATAGAAGCGCAGTAATTAGTAGCACAAAATATAAAAACCAATTAGTTGTAAGGTTTGAGTTGGTTGCAACGCTATCTAGCGATGGCAAATTCTTAGCCTCAATTGAAACTGCAATTGCAACTATTAGCGCTAATAGAGCTCTAACAATATCCATGGAAATTATTATCTTTCTTCGATCGAAACGATCAGTAATAACTCCAGCTGGCAGCGTAAAGATTAACCAGGGCAAGCGACTGGCAATCGCAATTAACGCAATTAATAGTGGAGATCTAGTGACGGCAGAGGCAAGCCACGGGTATGCAACTTGAGAAACACCATCACCCAAATTACTAACACCATGTGAATACCAAAGTCGCCAGTAACTTCTGCCGAGTGGTTTAGCTTTTGTTTTTTTACTCTTAATAAACTCTCCTTAAGTCACGAATTACTTTTGGGTATCATCTATTTTGAGCAGATGAAATGTTAAGGAAGAACTTGATTGAAAACATAGCAATTAAAGTTGCAATCACTCCGCCGACATAAAGCGGAGTTCGCAATCCAATAGAGGCTAGGACGCCGCCAATTATCGATCCGATTGGCATCATTCCCCAAACCAAAGTTCTCCTAGTTCCATGAATTCGACCATAAATCTCATTAGGGATAACATCTTGATAAGTTGACATTAATAAAATATTCCACTGTGAAATAGCAAAGGCACCAATTAGAGACAGTAAGACAAATAGGTAGATATTTGGTGAAAATCCTTGAAGTAACAAACCAGCCGAAGATATAAGAATCCCAAAAGTCATTACTTTACCCCGGCCAAATTTCTTAGAAGCATATGGAGCTACTATCGCTCCGACTAAACCACCAATACCTTGAATTGTTAAAACTAAACCAAACAGTGGCTCTGGAAGATTCAATTCCTTAACCATAAATAAAACAACGGTGGCTGTACCCATTGAGTAACAAACACCAATTAGTGAGGTTGTTACAACCAATCTTCGTAGCAGCTTTTGGTTGAATAGGTAGGAGATTCCAAATTTCATATCTGCCACAAACTTGCTTTGCTCTCCCGTAGAGTTTTGTGTTCTTACGTCCTGTAAGAAATGAATTGGCATAGATAGTGCCAATATTGCTGAAACTACATACCCTAGACTGTTGAAGAAAAAGGGAATGTAAATAGCGAGTGCATATAAAAATCCACTAAGTGGAGCACCTATAAAACCTTGAACAACAGTCTCTGAAATTTGTAACCTAGAGTTTGCTTTTTCAAATTGTTCTTTATTTACTATTTGCGGTATTAATGATTGCGAGGTGGTGTCAGCGGCTACCTCGCAAATACCGATAATGAAAGCTACAAAGATCAATAAAGTAATCGTTACTAGATCTGCTGCAATCGAAAATGCCAGACCGCCAACTACTGCACTCCGAAGTAAGTTGGCACCAGCCAAGATGTATCTGCGATCTAAGCGATCTACAAGTGTCCCAATTGGAATCGCAAATAAAAGCCAAGGCAGCATTGTCATGGCACCCAATAGCGAGATCAAAATAGTGTTATCAGTGAGGGTAATTGCCAACAAAGGTGCTGCGGCTAAGAGGACTCCATCTGAAAGATTAGAGATTAAGCTTGCAGACCATAATCGGTTAAAAGTTTTTCCCACCTATCATCCCATCTCAATCTCGTAAGCCCAAAGATCCATTTCATCAAGATCTAAAGTCGCAAATCCCTTTGCCTCCAAGGCTGCAGCAATTTGGGCCCGATGTTCTGTGGCGTGATGAATTGCTTGAGAGAGGATTGTGGAGCGCCACCGCTTCACTTTTTTTCCAGAATAATTTGTAAATTCAATTTGAATATCTTCTAGCCGCGCACAATCTAAAAGTCTCTGATCAACCTTTAATGCAATTTCTTTTAATGTCACTAGATCTGATATTTGATTAACATCTTGAACTATGTATTCCTCTAAATCAGAAGAGTTGGTATCTTGAGTGAGGCGTTTGCGGTATGCATCTGCTGAATCAACTATGTGAAAGATTATCTCTGCTACAAACCATTCTGGCTTTGCAGCATATGCCTTCAGGGATTCTGCTGGCAGTGTTTGCAGGTGTGAGATTGTCCGTTGATTCGCCCAAGCCATATGTGTTAGAAGTCGATCTAATTGAATTGTCATATTCAACCTTATCAACCATGAAGGTAGGAAAGGCAAATTTAATCTTGATTCTTAAACGTAAAAGTTAGGAAAAAATTGAAAATTAGTTCAATGTGAATTACTAGCGATGTTTAGGAGTAAGACGCCGGCAATTATGAAGGCGATCGCAGTAATCCGAGCAATAGAGACTGGATCCTTGAAGATGATCATTCCCAAAATTGCTGTTCCGGCTGCACCTATTCCCGTCCAAACTGCATAAGCAGTTCCAATTGGCAAAACTTTCAGGGACCAGCTAAGCAAGGAAAAACTTCCTGCCGCAAAGACAATAAATCCAAGACTTGGCCATAACTTGGTGAAGCCATTTGAGAGTTTGAGCATTGTTGCAAAGCCAACTTCAAGCAACCCTGCTGTAATAACTGCTAGCCACGCCATTTATTGATACTTCTTTGGACTTCTATTGAGTGAACTGACCAATTTTTCAAGAGGTCCTTGGTTAAACCGTTTGAGCCACTGGGCTGCAAGGTAGGAAAGAAATAGCCAAACTGCGACTGCAAGCAAAAATACCTGCCAGGTGCGTAGATCTTGGAATAATCCCAAGCCCCAAGGGCCAAAAATCAGCGACGCAATAACCGATTGTGAAATATATACACTCAATGACATCTTCCCGGCTGGCTTCATCCATGAAACAAGGTGGGGACGCTCATCAACAAGTTTACGGATGATTCCCACATAGAACATCGAAAGCAGCGGAGCGGTCAAAAAAGAAACAATGAGTGAGATGAGATAGATGCTCTCAGAAGGCTCAACTGATTGCTCGTTGCGCAGAAATATCACTGCAGTAACAATTTGAATCGGTAATCCAAGAATTAGACCCGTCTTTATCAATCTCGCATTTGCGGCTTTATCTATGGGTGAAGATAAGAAATTTGACCGTGCTAATCGCACTCCAAGTAAGAACGCCGCAAATGCTAAACCGCCTTGAATAAAAATTCCCGTTGCGAAACTAAGGAACCATACTTCTAATCTCGCTGGAATCGACTCTAGGAAAGTTCCATTTCGAAGAATCTCATCAAGGTTCGATTCAGTTGTTATCCCAAGATCTTCATTCAGAACGTGCTCAACAACGTAGACCAATGCACCAAATATAAGAAGCAAAAATGTTGAGACAGAGAATGTTATCCAGGACCAAATTTTAAGTGTTTTATCTGCTCTAAAGAAGAAAAGAGTGAGAATTAAACCAAATAGACCGTAGACAAAGATGATGTCTCCGTGCCAGAGAAAGGTAAAGTGAAGCGCGCCGAGAGCCATGAGTATCAAGCAACGCTTAATCCATCGAGCCTGATTCGATCTATCGTTTCTAATCACGTAGTTTGAGCTGTAACCGAAGAGGAAAGAAAACAATAAGTAAAACTTTCCGGTAATTAGAGCTGCGATCAGAAAAGTCGCTGAACCATCGGCGAATCCTTGCGTCCACTCCCCATGCGCCCCTTGATCGCTGTTTAACCCCATGAATTGGATGTTTACTACCAAGATTCCAAATAGCGCAAAACCTCTTAGAACATCAGGTGCTAGGTCGCGTTGCATATTCTTAGATATCTCTCTCGCGCCATGCCATAACCATTGAAGGCAATGCAGCACAGGCAAAGAAGATTGCTATGAATACGTAGCTGCCATCATTTCCTTCAGGCTGGAACATTTGCAGATCTGGTCCAAACATCATCAAGACCATCAACCCTAAAATTATGTAACCCAAAATAAAATACGCATACCTAAATGAAGTGTTACGAACTGCTATCTGTCGTTCATCTAATAACTCGTCGGGAGCATCTGCAATTGATCTAACGGCGATTCGCAAAAATGAATAGCCACCAACAGTTGCGAAGATTACGAAGATAGCGATAAAGGAGTAGACGATAATTCCTGCTCCAGGACTTAGATTTAGATTTGTTTTCAGAGTTGGCCAATAACTCCCCATAGATATGAGGACCAAGCCAAGCGCCATAAGTACTACTAAAATTCTTCGGTTTCGTTGCGGCCTGAGCCATTTGAATTTTGAGTCTTCATCATTAAGTAATGCTTCAACGCCTTTTTTGGTAACTCCCTCAAACCAATAAAACTTGTTCTTCTTTGACATCCTTATTTCCCTTTCTTCAACGGACTAAGTGAAAAGAGTTCTGATACTTCTTTATTAAGTGATTTAGCTATCCGTAAAGCGAGGACAAGTGAAGGGCTGTACTCCTCACGCTCTAAATACCCAATGGTTTGATAATGCACACCAGCCTTATCGGCAAGATCCTGCCTAGATAGACCTAAAGCAACACGTGCTTCTTCGATGCGGTTATAAACTGGCTCTTCAGGATTGCGACTCATAGAAATAGCATATATGCTATGTAGCATTAATGCAACATATTGAAGAGGATCGAAGGTTAATGAAAAAGAAACTCCCAGTCACTCTTCATCAGCTTTCAAATTTTTCTTCCGGTCTAGGCAATTCAATCGTCATGATCACAATTCCATGGTTGATTCTTGAAGAGACCGGTTCCCCAGCCTTTGCCGGATTGGTCGCAGCGATTTCTGCACTACCTGGATTATTGATCTCACCTATTGGGGGTTGGCTAGTAGACCACATTGGTCGACGCACAGTTAGCATCGGAGCTGACCTACTTTCAGCCGCAGCGGTAGTTGCATTCCCTATTGTTGCTTTAACTTCCGGACTTTCTAGTTCAACAATTTTAATTATTGCTGTAATCGGTGCGATCTTTGACCCCGCAGGTTACACAGCGCGTAAAACATTACTAGCTGATGTTGCTAAAGCATCAAATATGAAACTTGATCGACTA
>JACCDW010449572.1_pt1 | contig 16421 bp, 34 predicted proteins | sample 7449781 | NCBI WGS metagenome assembly JACCDW01 (sample SAMN15323449, study PRJNA562643) | freshwater metagenome | isolation source: river surface water | place: USA:Blue River Watershed | collected 2017-08-18
ATAATCTTTTCAGTTCATTTGGCTTTGCTGGTCTTCCTGCTGTCATTTTTATTCCTTAATGTCCTTTTTGCGTATTTATGTAGTTTATCATAAATATCATAATTTCGCAGAGAAACACAGAACAGGGCAGCCAGGGTTTCCTACATATGCACGACATGAGAAAAATACCCATACTGGGAGATGCCAGTACAGGGTGGCAGGTGTTTGTTGTTTATATTAGATTGATTTTAATTAAAAATATTAATCTCTGCGTCCAGAATTACATCTGCGACATAAAACTTGTATATTTCCAAGCACATTGGATCCTCCAGAAGCCAAAGGTAAAATGTGATCCGCCGTTAGGTCTTTTTTACTTCCACATCTGGAACACCAGGGCTGTATTTGTCTTGCTAATTTACTTAACTTATTCCACTCATGATCGTAGGATCTATTTTTTCTTCTGGGATCTCTTGCTTCTATTTGTCTTAGACAGGGATTACATGCGCTCCCCCTGGATAGTGTGCCACAATATAAACAAGGTGAATAAAACTTCTTTGGCATTATTCTATTTCATTGTTAATATTATTACATTCTTCACACTCATGGTCTTCATCATAATTATCATACTTGACCATAGCACCCATATGTCCATTAAATAATGTTAGGGCTGTTAGTGTTCCTCTGTTCAATAATGTTTCTATTGCATCAAAGGATAATCTCTCATCTGTTTCCAAACCCACTTGTACTGGTCCTATTACTAAATGCATATTGTACATAGGTTTATTCCTTTATTGGGATTGATTGGGCTATCTTTACATACCGCCAGATTTTGGGTAGGCTCTGCCCTGTTGTAGTCAAGTATACCAGATATAATTAGTTTTATCAAACTTCATTCCTAACTTGAGATATCTTGGCAATGTCGTATAGACCATTCCTCATAGGGATCTTATAGGTTCTGACTATCTTGTTCAGGTCCCGCTTTGATAGGTTAAGCCATAGACAAATGGCATCCTCATCCAGCCAAAACCTTCTATCAGGGTTAGCCATAGCCAACTGGATTAGCCTATAAAGAGTCCATTGTGTCCTACATTTTAGGCATGATATTTCTGATAGGATCTTCTCAATATCTATAACCACATGGGCTTTACAGCCTTCTGTTGGACATGGGATTCTTCTTGGCTTCTCTATGAACTTCTTTGTTACTGATAGTCCTTTTGAATGGATCTCTTTAACTTCCGCCCAAAAGTCACCAACCCAATCCTGCTGCAGTGACCACTCCAGATGCGATAAATGGAACTTGATTGTTGCAGCAACCTCTTCCTCTATGCTTGGATATCTCTGTAACAGGGCTGGTGGCGTTAACTTCCTACCTCTTCTAATCATTGCCTCATATCTATGAAGCATTGGTAATATATCTGTAGCCATAGAATAATCCATCGCTGACACATTAAATCCTATTGATCTTTCTGAGGTAGGTGATCCTGACCCAGTTCGTCCTGGAACCAGGAAACCTTTTGCTTCTTGTTGTAGTTGTGGAATCTCTGACAGGTTAGCACTGAGAGTAGATGTACATCTTCTACACAATAACTTTTCATCTATTGCTTCATGCTGACATGTCATGCATTCCATGTTTACTTATTCTCCAATTGTTTAAATAAGTCATCAACTGTGTTGACCTTTGCAAACTCTTTCTGAACTAATGTTTGCTCTGTTGCATTTCTTGTAAACTCTTCAATCTTTTCTTGTCTTGCTTGTAATCTTTTCTGATTTGCTGGAATTGCAATGCAAGCAATGAATGCTGCCCAACTAAACATATAAGACATTACTGCCCAAAACAAAACTCTTTTGCCTAAAGAAAATGCTGCAAACACTGTTAGTGCTATCCACATATACTTCATTCTTTGTTCTCCTGTTCCTCGTATTCCATGAAGCCTATCTTCTCCATCTTTGAACTACACTTGTCGCAGTTGCCTACAACCATACCTTCATACTCAATATCTATTTTCTCACAATCTCTGCACCAATAGATATTTACTGTTTGCATTCTAAGACCCATTCATAGTCTTTGAAGAATCTATCTACTCCATCTTGGTAATCCATATGCTTGCCTGCTTCTATACATATAGTTGCTAAGGCTGCTTCTAATCTATCCCGCTTGATTTGCGGAGTATCTATGATCTTAGGCATTGCTAACTACCGTAGTCTCAAGGCCTTCATCGTTAGCCTTTTCACCCATCATTTGATGAATAAGTACGCCTTCTTCCCATGCCTCATCAGATACATATGCTGACCTGCTTGTGCTTGGCAAGATAACAAGTGGTCCTCCAGTATAGGAAGACATTCCTGTTCCAATAAAGTTCCATTCTGCTTCTGCTTGTTCTGGAGTATAACCAAAACATGCTCGTTCATTCATAAAGTGATTCTTAATTGCTTCCATTTTTATTCTCCTTATTTCTCGTTTTTAGATAATGACTTCTACATAGTGACAATGCATAATGACTCTTATCGCATCCTGACTCTGAACATTTCTTTCTGTTATTAGCCAGAGAATTTTTATGATTTAAATTGCGACATTGTTTGCAATAGTAATCATAACCATCGTCATTTTTACGCAATGGCTTTGCTCTATAGAATAAACTATAGTCTTTCTGCACATTACATTTTATACATATTTTCATTTTTTCCCATGATTTTCTGGCAATAAGTTCTCACGACTTGTGAGCACATTTAAATGATCTACATTTACACATCTTTTGTTACCACAAATATGATTAATAATTTTTGAATCTGCACTAAATTTACCTGCAATTGGTAATGCATCAAATCCTTTTTCAAGTGCCCAAGCAAATCTGTGTGCCTTAACACAATCATTAATAGATATATCTCCAAGATACCAAGTTATTCCAAATCTGCGATACATATCTCTCTTATCCCACATTGCACTATCAAATTCAATACATCCATTTGGTTGTGGTCTTAACTTACTTTTAAATCTTTTTACTACTGCTGGATCTTTTATACCAGCCTGAATTGCTCTGTCCTTATTACTCAACTTTTCTTTCATTACGACCACATCTCCTTATATTCACGAACTGTGGTAACGCCTTTATATTCATGACATGGTACGCAGTGACCAACTTCTTCTTGAACTATTCCTTCACAGAATACGCATATCAGCGTTTCTGGACTTAGTGTATCTAACATGTTGTTCTCCTTATATTTCTCGTATTTACAGTTTCTCAACTGTATACCTTAAGTATATCAGAGTTTTAGACAAAGTGTCAAATAACTATGGTCATGACTGGTTAGACTTGATAAAAGCCATTTTCCCATAAATCTAATAATCTCTGGAAATAGGCATCATATTTATATTTAATTACATCTATAGAGTATTTACTAATAGCATGTTCTCTAATAGATTTATTATCCAGGTTCTTTACCTGTTCCGCCGCTTTTTTAAATTCCCTCATATTATGACATTTATAGCCATTGAAGCCATCAATAACAGTCTCAGTAAACACACCAAAATCTGTGCTGATCACAGGCGTTCCTACAGCCATAGACTCCACATGAACATTGCAGAAAGGTTCTATGTACAGGGTAGGCGTAAAAGTGGCTATAGCACCCTGTAGAAGCCTTGTACGAGCCTCTGTATCAACTGTGCCTATGTATTCGCCATAAGGTGGAATATAGTCTCCAGGACCTGCCATAATCAACCTGACGCCTAATTCTTTACAGACCTGACTGGCTATGTCCACTCCCTTGCGAGGAATCATTCTGCCTAAATATAAATAATAATCTTCCTTCTTTTCTCCAAGCGGGAACATAGAAGGATCTAAATATCCATTAATCACAGCGTCATAGAAATTGCCATCTACGCTTGTTGGATTTCTATGCATTGCATAAATACTGTGCATCCAAGCATATGACTCAAAGACTCTGTATTTAGCAAATGTGCCACCATATCCGATTCCAAATTCCACAGTCATGTGGTTAGGAAATGCATCTGCTATTGGCTTTTGGGTAGTTCCACCAATTACACAAATGAAGTCTTTTTGTTCAATATGTTTGGCTATTGCATTAATTGCTCTGCTATTAAATTTAACCCAATGTTCAAGGGTATTATCAAATGAAGCATTTACAAAGTGATTTCCATCTAATGCTTCTAATCTTTCTTCTTCTGTTAAGCATGTAAATAATTCTGTTACATTGGCATCTGTTTCAGTACCCGCATACAAAAATACCTCGTGACCAAGAGAATGCATCATGTTACAGAAATACTTAACCTTGGCGGTATAAGCACAATTTGCAAACTCTTTGGTCACATTAGTGTGAGGCAGTGATATTACATGAAAACGCATTACTTGCAGCAACCATCTTCACAATCGCATTGCGTAATCATATCTTGAATTAAATAATCTAACTTATCTAAAGCAATTTGTAATTGAATTGATACGCTTTCTAATTCTTCAGCAAGGTACTTCTGTGGGATTTCCATAATCCTCTTCTGAATCTGTTCCTGTGGTGTTAGTGGATACGATGCTCCGCCCATTTTCTATTTCCTCCATTGTCTGTAGTCTAATTGCATTAACTAAATTCAATATCCATTGATTAGCCAATTGCATTTGCTCTTCATCATCTGAAGACAAGATAATGTCTCCATCAATAAATTGCCATGTGTTCATTTGTAACTCCTTCTTCCAGGAACTGTTGGTCCTTTTGAAATGTTAGTTCTCTTGTTTCTTACCTCAGCAAGTGTAGTGCCTATGTTAGGCAGGTCTTTGCCAGGATTTCTTTTTTGGAAGGAAGTTATATATCTTTCCAAATACTCATCAATAATCTGCAAAACCTGTTCATCAGTCATATCGTTTAATTCTGATGGACTATTGTGTTTCCAGAATCTGCTCATTAGGCCTGGTTCTTTATTTGTCATTCTTGCTACTCTCATAAAAATAATATGCCCAACCAACGCATATTGAGATAACTACATTTTCTATCAGCAAATTGGTTACACCAGCAAGAATTATGGATTTTAATACTGTGTCTATTTTTAGCATATTATCCATTTTGTTCTACTCCCATTTGCTGCATTTCTAAGCGTTTAAAGTATTCTTTCTTTACCGCCTTTTTCCAGCCTTGTGGTGGTGGATATGGAATTCCCATTGATTCTAATTGCCATCTCTTGGGTGATCCATTTTCCATAGCCCTTTCCAAAAGCGGAAAAGCCACAGTAGACAAATCAACAGTATTTACTGGCTTATAAAAACATTTGGATTGGTCTTGGTGTCTAACCTTTTTAGTCTCATGGTGCCAATAAATATATTCTCCAATTTCAATGACCTTATTGCATTTGTAGCATTCGTTTAGCCATTTGTTTTGGAATAAATGTAATTTAGATTTTGCTGTCATTGTGACACCCTGCGCTTTGGCATTTTCTTTCTGATTCCAAGCCATTCACATACTTCTGGCAGGTGTCTTGATTGTCCTGGTATTTCTGGATTCCATAAAATCTCATCTCCAGTAACCATAGTTCTGTTACATACTACGCAAGTATTTTTATACTTGTTAACGATTCTTCTCCAATTGGAAGAATCAATAATACTCCCCGAAATCATACATTCTCCTTTTATTCTCTAATATAGTAAATTTTACTATAGTTCTAATATTCTAATATTAAGAATATTAAAGATATTAAGTTTTAAGAGTAGCAACTGTGCTTGAAAAAACAACCTGACCAGTATTAATTATAATACCAATCAGATGCTATTCAAGAACAAGAAACTACTTAACACTATTTCTGTGCTCCTGGTACAGACACAACCTTAAAGTCTGTAGCGCATTGGTATCAGTATAACAGATGTTTTCATTCTTTGTCAAATGAGCATAAAAAAAAGCCAGTCCCAGGAACGAGAAAAGGCAGGAGAGCCTAAGACCTGGGACTGACTATAGGAGGTGAAAATACTGATTATGGCAACCAGTACTTTTATTATAACATAGACAAAAAGTCTCTGTCAAATGAATCAATACCATCCTTTGTTTTTAAAATGATCCCAAGCATTACATGGATGTACATGTCTTCTTGAGATGTAAGCAAGAGTTGCAACTAATTGTGCTACTCCTGCATCAGTTTTATTCATGCCAAGATTCTTATAAGTAGAATTTAGCATTTGGCCAATACCACTGGCTGTGGATTTGGGATTTTGTGCTTCTGGGTTCCAGGCACTTTCTTTGCCTATCAACTTGGTGAAGCACCCATATTGCTTTTTATTAAGTAGTTCCTTAGCAACTTCCTTTGCAGATACCTGCATCAGAGGAGGCCTTGGTTCATAAACTACAGGAACTGTTGATTCTGCTGTATTTATTCCAATGATTAAAGCCAGCAAAATAACAATTACGATATTTCGCTTAATATATTGCTCCTTTGGTTATCCCGATTATGCCCGTTTAAGGCATTCCCTGAGATGCCTCAAATCCTTGCTGTGAGGCCCATAGACGGGTTTTCAGCCTTCTTGTGTATCCAAGTATCACTTAGAAGACTTAAAAGGCCCAGAATCGCTTCCAGGCCTTCTGCAGTTGAACGCTCAATATTCAAATTTGTGTGTAGCGATTTACTGCATAGTAGTATTTTACCAGTTATTTGCTTTTTATGCCAAAATCTTTTTCATTAGGCTGTAGTGCTTTTGCTAATGGTGCAATTAGACCAGCCAAAAATGCATTTGCAAGTACTTTTGGATCAGTGATTCCACTCATGTAAAGTGCTAATACTGATGCTAAAGATGCTCTTGCCCATGACTGAGCCATAGCAATAGCCTTTTCTTTGTTGGTTTTTTCTATTTTTGCTTTAGCCACGATGTTCTCCTTCTGAGTTTCATGTCTTTTATTCTTTGTTTTACCTTATCAGGTGATTCTACTATTTCCCAGTGCATTTCATCAGGACGAGTTTTGTAATCGCCTCCCCATCTGAGTCCATACTTTTCTGTGAGTTCCCTGATAATCTTCTGTTGTTCTTTTGTAAAAGTATTTTTCTTGCCTAAAGGATGCTTTGTTGCATTTAAATCTATAGCAGTTCCTGATGCGTGATTACTCAAATCAGAATCACTACCTCTAACTTCTCTATAGGCGTATGCCCAATCATCAAACACACCCTCATCAATTGGCTCTACTTGAGCATGGAACTCTGCTGCAAAGGCAGTCAAGATTACTCCAGCATCTTTCTGTAGTCTCATTTTTCTATTAGCGTTTTTGATCTTAAAGACCTTTATGCCTATTTCTTTTTCATTAGGCGATGCAGGCCATCCATTTTGTGATTTCATTATTCACCCTTTGATACAAATGTTTTTTTGCGTGTCTTTGGTTTTTCTGATTCAATTAGAATCATCATTATTTGATCTATTCTTTCTTCAAGTCTGGTAACTTGGTCCTTAAGACTTTTTCCAGAATTTGGGACCAGTTCGCTTAGATAATGCTTAACCAGCCACCTAACTGCTCCTACAAATGCTACTACTATTGAAATTGCAGATACTATAAAGCCTGCCCATTGCTCTATGCTCATATGTTGTTGCTCCTTAGCGTTTTGATGATTTTTCTGTTATACTATCCTTATGTATAGCAAGTTTTACTTTTTAAATATACCCAAGACCACAGGTGTGTCCTTTGATATAAATATTATGCAGAACCTGTACAAAATCATGAACAGGAATGGGATAGATACATCCGCTAATCTGCGTTTTAATGATCACAATAGTTGGAACAACTTTGATGACCAAACTTATGTCTTTAGCATTTTTAGAGATCCAGTTGATAGGACCTTGGCTGAGTTTACTAATCGTAGAGTCTTTGATGATTTTGGAAAGAGAAAAAGCGACTCTGGCGTACATGTTGACGACACATTAGATTTAAACTTAGAGGATCTTGATATCTGGCTTACTAAGTTCTATACCTCAGATTTTCAGACAAAAACTCTTTTTAATGGATTTAATCCTCCAGTAGAAGCCATTCCAGAAAAGATAAAGAGAATAAATCTATTTATTGATGATGATCAAATTCTTACTCAGGATGGACAACAAATGATGGCCAACAGAATATTATCTGACTTGGGCATAAAAGAAAGCATCCATACTCCATTTGTACCGCATGTTCGTTTTCAGCATGGCTATGCCTTAGACTTTGCTTTTGATAAAGTCAGAGGAAGTCATTTAGAAAACAAAATTAAAAGAATGAACTACTTAGATTGCTTAATATACGAAAACAAATCTAATTTTCATCGTCTATAGAGTTGTAAATAAAATCATACATCTCTTGATAATCTTTGCATTCCCATGGATCTACATTCTTATAAGTAACATTCTCTAAAGAACGAACTATGTCATGCTCCCAATCAAATAGATATTTCTGATTTGGTCTTATTGCATAAAACTTTGTACTATTCTGTGACCATATGGCGTTATGAAAAGCGGTACCAATAATGCCAGCCAAATGTGTAGCATTGTGAGAAATCCGTATTTGGTCTTGTAACGGTCTTCCAGACCAATTTACTACAGCATAACCTTTGTCAACAAAGGCTTTCTCTATAGCGTCTTCTACCCATTCCTCAAAGTATCTATTCTTGAAGTATTGATTTTTATATAAGCCTGACTTTTTCATGTCCTGACTCACATTCTTTCTACTCATAAAAATCTTTTTAGGCAGGTTCTCATCATCTATCTTATAGTCTTTAAAGTAGTTGGCTAAGGCTTTTGATACCTGTGGACAATGGGCCTCAGCAAAATATGGGAATTCAGTATTAAAGAATACTCTTTGATTGTCCATCATGATCACAAGATTTTCTATAAAGAAACTTGTGCTATGTATTTCATTACCCATCATGTATATGCCATGGTCGCCAAAGTCTTGCATGATCTTGCCATGAGCAAACTCTATGAGTTCAGACATTGGATGGAATGTATAATTATCTATACCTCCAAATGTTTCCAAAAAGAAAGGCTTTAGGTCTTTGAAGAGTGTCTGGCAATATACAAAACCGCCTATAGATTCTTTTATCCAATGACCATATTGCCTTCCACCATCTGTTAGGCACATCCAATAACCAGGCATATCGTAATGTTTGATATTTTTTGCCCATGGATTTATTCTTACATTTTTTAATACATAAATTGGTAGGTCTTCATTTGGAACTGATATTATTTCATCATAATATGTCTCAAAGTTAAATAGTGGTCTTTCAAATTGATTAGTAGCCATTAGAATTCATCTACCTTTAGATCTATTTTACATCCCGCACAAATTCCAGATTTTGGTGATTCGTCCTTTAGGTGTTCTCTCCAAGGTGTATATTTTTCATTTCTGTATATTTCCCAAATAGGTGCATCAGTAATATGAGCCATAATTCCATTTTTATGCAATGGTACATCAGATCTGGTATTGCAGCAGACCATGACAGAGCCATTGTAATCTATGTACATATTATTGAATACTTGCATACATGGCTTTGTTCTGACATATTTCTCATTAAATCCCGCAACTTTTTCAGTTCTGGCTGTACCTTCTACCGCAAAGTTTCGTGCCCTTAAATGTACTGTTATGCCTTCTATCTCTAAGTTATATTCTATTCTTCTGTTCTCTATATCGCTTATAACTGTATATGGAACTCCAAGAGCCTTTATCTTAGCCTGCATACGCTTTTTCATTTTGGCATGGTCGTATTGCTCATTATTTGCGAGGTACTGTTGAATAAATAACTCATTCAATCCTGCATCTCTTAAATCATGAATATAATCTAATGTAACATAATCGCCATTTGTGTTGGTTCTCAGTTTTGCTTTAGGCAGTCTTTCTCTTGCTTGAGATATACGCTTTAGGACTATTTCCTTATATGCAAGTGGCTCGTTGTATCTACTATAGGTAATTTCTTTATCGTAGTCTATTTCTGCCAACTGATCTATTATAGATAGATACATTTCTTCTGGCATGACTTTATTATCAGAAATCCTGTCTATATGTGAATTAGGACAGAACCAACACTTCCTATTACAGTAAGAGTATAACTCTATCTCAATAAGTCTGAGTTGACCTTTAAACCAACTTTTCAGGTCCATATAGAGTGTCCCAATACTCTTTTTCTGCCTGATACTTTTCTTCAAAGTTTGCTACATGCCTATAGTCACAGCATTCACAGACAGGTCTTCCATCGCTATAATCTGGCATAGACCAGTATCCATACTGAACTCTAAACTTGAAATCTGACTTCCAACTATTTTCTGCAAATCCCTCATTGTCTTTTTGAGTAAAGTACCAGTGATCAGGTGTTGCAAATTGCATAAATAGAAGAGTTACATATTTATCCTCATCCTCTGTAGGATATTCTGGACGCCAATGCATATGGTCATTACCAGAAAACACGATACACTGATTTGGTGCTTCATCAAAATATTTATCATCTGCAACTAATTGCCAATCAACAGTTTTTTCAATGCAAATGTCTAATGAATACGCACAGGCTGATTGATCAACATGCTTCCATAGTTGTGGCTTGATACCGTTTTGCTTTTGGTATCTGGCAGTGTGGAATCCAGCCCTTTGTAAGTTCTCTACGCCAAATGTCTTTCTTGCTATTTCTAAAATTTCTGCTTCTACTTCAGGCTCAAAATCAATGTGTGTAAGCCATCTTCCAGCAACTGGATGATAGAAATGAGGACCATCTGGACCCATGTTCAAGGAAAGAACTTTTGCTTTGATTTTTTCAAATAGTTCTGGTGGAAAGAAGTCTTTGATAGACCTTGCCTCAACTTTAGTTGTCATGATTTCTCCATTTTGTTAGTTTTCTTTTTAAAGATATGAGCACTTTTTCTACTTTAATCTCCATTTTGCCATAAGAAGTTTCTCTATAATGTTGCTCATTTGTTGGAGGCCTCATTATATTTGAGAAATACCTTTTTGGCTCATGATCTTTCATTTCTGTATTCCTCCCATATTTTATATATATGGTCAGGGCCTTTGGTAAAATACCAATGTTCAGGCTCTACATAGTGAAAAAATATTACTCCAATTCTATCTGTGTTGTTCTCAATTGTATCTCTCCAATGCTCATACTTTTCGCCCATGAACATTACCGCTTCATTTGGCCACGCTAAAAATTCTTGACCTTCTACATATATTGCCCATGGCCCTTTTTGATATAGAGTTAGATCCAGCGTATATGTGCAGGCATTTAAATCTCTATGCTTATGAAGGCTTATAGTATTTGCACTATATTCAGCAAACAGATTATATGAAGGAAGCAATGTGCTACTTCCAAAGAACTCTCTTACTTTTGGAAGCAACATTTCACTAAACTCTTTTAGAATAGATTCATCATTGTCGCCTAATAGTTTTCTTCCAAACTCATCTACACCCATATTTTGTAGTTTTGGGCTATCTTTGAAATGAGAAGATAATCTTGCAAATTCATCAGCAGGCAATACATCTTTAATTAATCCTACGCCATCCATTGGACCACCACATATCTTAGGCCATCTGTAACAGGATATACCTGGTGATTATACATAAAATTTGAAGGGAAGATCAAAAGATCATTCTTCTTAGCCTTAAATCTAAGTCCATATCTATTAAACTCTACATCTCCACCTTCATAGTCGTCATTTAAGTAGTAGGTTAGAGATATTCGTCTTGTAAAGAATGGATGATCATCTATATGGTCATGGAATCTTTGTTCTTTTCCATACCGCAGCAATTGTGGGCTTTCAAACTTTTCTATTCTTGCATAATATGTAGCCATATACTGGTCCAAGCAAGGCTTTAGATTTTTGTGAAACTCTTTTGTAAATTCTGATAAAATACCAGTTTCTTCTGATTCATGATGTGGAAGCATGATTAAATCAGTATCTCTGGCTTTTGTATTTGTTCCAGACTTATATTCATCTTCATTTACTAATACTTCTGCGGGCCTCCAAGAAGTACCGCTTTCTTCTATGCGCTTAACATAGTCTAATGAGTCAGGAAATATATTTTCAAATACTACAATTCCTGGTGCTAACTCTTTCATATCTTCCCCTTTACCATTTTCCTATAGGACATTTTGACTGTTTTAATTTTGATTTGACGCTCATAAAGCACCCACATTTTTTACATTGTTTGGTCAACTGTATTAAAAATGGGCAACCAAGACATATTTCGTATCTTGCATGAGCCTCTTCATCAGAAGCATATTCAGTTTTAGGATTCAGTAAATCCCATGGCCTTGTTTCTCTGGCCTTATCTATATTTGCTTCTTTAAACTTCTTCCAGTCTGACATGCTTCCCCTATTTATTCGTTTGGATCGTAGAAATTCTCTCCATCATATTTCCATGTACGCATAACATCTACATCCACATCTACTTTAATGACTGTTGGATTATTTGTTAGGTCCTCTGCCAAAGTTGCATTCTTAGGAAAGTTATCAAAAAATGTTATGTAGCCACAAACATCTTCATCTAACAAAACAATTAGTTTTCTTTTAGCCATTATTTACTCCTGTCCATATTTCTCCATCAGGTGATGTTGCAGTAACACCATCCCAAGTCCAAAATTGATCAGCAGGATTATTTTCGTCTACCTCAACAAAGATGGCGCCAGAATCTAATGCAGAAGCAATTCCTGCAGAATAAGAATCTTCGTCATCATATGACAAGACTGCGATAACATTTTCGCCTTGTAGATAGACATATTTATGTATAGTCATTATGCTCCTATTGTATCAGTTATTGAAATTATTAGCAACCAACGCATGTTCCGCCAGGTCCTGTACAGATACATCCGCAAGTTGAGCAGCAGAATGCTGTGTTAACACTTGGGCAATTACCAAATGGATCACAACCGCAATCAACTGGAGGACTTACAGGTGGCACCACAGGTGGTACTACTGGAGGCACTACAGGTGTAGGCGGTGAAACTGGAGGCACTACAGGTGTAGGTGGACTTACTGGAGGTACCACTGGAGTTGGAGGACTTACAGGAGGTACCACTGGCGTAGGTGGGCTTACAGGTGGTACAACTGGTGTAGGTGGTGAAACTGGTGGGACTACTGGTGTAGGTGGTGAAACTGGTGGGACTACTGGCGTAGGTGGTGAAACTGGAGGTACGACAGGAGTTGGTGGGCTTACAGGTGGAACCACAGGAGGAACCACTGGTGGAACCACTGGAGGCACAACAGGAGGCACAACAGGTGGAACTACTGGTGGAACCACAGGAGGTACGACAGGAGGCACTACAGGCGGTACCACAGGCGGTACTACTGGTGGTACTACTGGTGGAACTATGTATCTATTTTGGATACCTATTCCACTTGGATCACGCTGTAATGGACTCACTTTTACTCCCTCGTTAATTCTTAAGCATATTTATTTTGTGATGCAAGAACAGTAAAAGCGCCTGCTCCTGTTTTTCTAATTGTATAAACATAAACATCGTTTGAGTTTATATTTCCTGAAGAAGGTGCTGTTCCACCTAACCATTTAATGTATGTTGGTGCAGATCCATCAATAGTAAATGCTGTTGGATAGTATGCAGGAGAACCTTGTAGTGACTCAAATACAACAGAGATTTGTTCTCCTATTGCCATTACTGAGTTTAGGGTATTTGATCCATCGCCTCTAACATTTATTGTCCAGTTACCTGCAGCATTTGAGGTACGAATAAATACTGCTGCTGTAAGAACATCAAGGTTAATTGCTCCAGTTGCTGCTGTGGCAGAAATAGAGGTTGTTTCCTTTGGTGATGTTAGGGTAGCATTGCTTGAAAGAGCAATAGTTGGAACAGGACCACTTGGATTGGTAATTGTAATACCTGCTCCTGCAGTTAGACCAGTCACATCGCCAGTACCAAATGACTGCCAAGCAGCACCATCATAAAATACTGTTGTGTTAGTGTCAGCAAGATATGCAAACATGCCCTCTTGAACAATTCCTGCTGTTAGGGCAGCATCTCTCGCTGCAGCAGAAGCAAAATACATGATACTCTGGTTCTGCAGGTTGTATTGTACCTGTGCTGCGGTTAATACATCACCTGTGTTAAAGGTACGATAACCAGCGTTTGGACTGCCTGTAGGCATTGTTTTCTCCTTATGTTAGTATGATAATGCGTTGGTATCCAAGACTCCCTGAGTTGATGAATCAAGGATAAATGCTTGAATAATAGGTTCTGCGGTGAATAGTTTTACATTCCAGAGGTTAGGCGTTATGTCATGCTGAATACCCTGAATAAACAACTCGCTTACAATTGTTGATCCACCAGGCATGGACTTTTCAATATTAACAAGTTGATAGATATCTGCACCCAATGCCGCAACATTTTGTGCTGGATTATCATTATTTAGATTTACTGTCATAGAATCAACTCTTAGTGTTGCATTTTTACGAGAAGCAACAAGAGTTTGAGCCTGATCTAATGCTTCAGCATCAGTCTGTACAAGTATATCATTTCTTTGACCTGACTTATAGAAATATGTATCTACGCTGTCTTGATCAATAACAATTTGAGGTACACCACCCAATCTGGTAACAGTAACATCGTTCAGGATTAACTGGTCATCATAGGCAATATCTATGCTGGTATATGGCAATGTTCCTGTTGCTCCAGTATCAGAATATGTTCTTACAACAATATCTGCTAACTGTGAAACATCTGTTCTATCCAAGAATCTTGCTATACCTGTTGGCTGTATATAAAATGCACCAAACTCTGATTGCTCAACAGTCTGTAATGCTTGAAGAACTGATCTATTTCCACCTGGATCTGCCTGCATTGTAGAGTCACCAGTATCAATATTTCTTAATGAGTTAGGCCATTCTGCATAATCTAATAGAGCATTTACTCTTGCTCCAGATAATTGACCAGCAGGAGTGCCTGGAACTGGCGGTATATCAGTAGAAACATTTGCTAATAGACGGAATCCATCTACACATTGTAATGTTACTGTAGATGTTTGATTGGTTCCCTGATAAAATCCTGTGTCGTATGATGTTATATATCCTGAGAATATATAAAATTTGTAATCAATTCCACCAAGATTAACTTCTGCATATATTCTTATTTTTCTTAGTGGTAATAATTTACCATAATAGGGTGATGCTGTATTCTGAGGGTTAAAGTCTGAATTAGGATCATTTAATGTTACCGTCGCAGTTCCAGCCTCAAAGTTAGAAAGGATACGGTTACGACCTCTACGAGTAGAGCATTTAAGGACTTGTCCTGTAATATCTACAATATCAGAAGGGCTATCAGCCAAAATACCAGTATCAAGTGGAGATATTAAATCACCAAGAACTAATGGATATCCAAACGATGGACCATTGGCAAAGTCAATTTCAACACCTAAGTTTGCTATGTTTGCCATTTTATATCGCCTGCAATGTTATTGCACCACCATTATATTGTGTCTGCAATAACCCATCTCTAATTGTGGCTACCAGATCTTGTTCTGCAGTTACTGATCCTTGTACATTTACAGTAACATTTACAGTACCGCCAGCCATTAGGTTTCCACCGCCACTGGTTAGGCCTGATGCAGTATTAAGAGTTGAAGACTGGAATCTAAATCTTTCATCATAATCTCTTTCTACAACTGCTGCTGTAAAATCAGCCATGGATGCTTCTTCAGCCATGCGGAAAGAACCAACATCAAAATTACCTTGGACTACATTAGGGATTATTCCCTTTGCAATTAGTTTATCTCTTTCATCTACCTGAGAAATTTTTGTAAATAATGAGTCTGCTTCTTTTAGGGCATCTATTTGTTCTTTTAGTTTAAATCCAAGAGCAGATCCAGAACCTACTTCAGCCTTCATTGCTGTCAATCTTGCAATTTCTGCTGCAGTCTTATTTGCTGCTGCTAATGCTTCTTCAGATTCCGCCAAAACCTTTGCTGCGTCTGCTGCTGCCTTGGCTGCTGCTGCGGCTGCGTCTGCTGCTGCTTTATCTGCTGCTGATGTGTCAGGAGTTACAGGAGGCTTACCAGTTATGATTGCTCCTGTGCCAGCCTTTAGAAGATCTAAATATCTCTGTAGGGCTGCTGTAGCATTTAGCCATCCAATTTCTGCTGCCTTAGCAGGATCAATTAGGGTACCTGAATAAGAAACTGGAGAACCAATCTTCTTGATATAGTCAACTACCTGATCTGTGGTAAGTTTCCACTTATTTTGTAGTTTAATAATCTCAGCATCTTCTAACTTACCATCATTGACTACACCAACAAAATCAGCATACATTCTGACTTGCTCTTCAGTCAACTTCCACTTAGACTTTAATTTCTCAATTTCTCCATCGCTTAGAACGCCATCATTAAGTGCTTGATAGAAATCAAGATATTGTGCTGCTTGGGCTTGAGTGCTTCCCCAAGACATAGCCAATTGAATAATTTCATCATCAGTAATGACAGCATCTTGGATAGCAAATAGTGTCTCTATGTAGG
>JACCDW010814591.1_pt1 | contig 16421 bp, 9 predicted proteins | sample 7449781 | NCBI WGS metagenome assembly JACCDW01 (sample SAMN15323449, study PRJNA562643) | freshwater metagenome | isolation source: river surface water | place: USA:Blue River Watershed | collected 2017-08-18
GTTTCACCTGTTGGTCCTGTTGCACCAGTTTCACCTGTTGGTCCTGTTGCACCAGTTTCACCTGTTGGTCCTGTTGCACCAGTTTCACCTGTTGGTCCAGTCGCTCCAGTCGCTCCAGTCGCTCCAGTTTCCCCAGTCGGACCGGTTGCACCAGTTGCACCGGTTTCTCCAGTGGGGCCTGTTGCACCAGTTGCACCGGTTTCTCCAGTGGGGCCTGTTGCACCAGTTGCACCAGTTGCACCGGTTTCTCCAGTGGGGCCTGTTGCACCAGTTGCACCAGTTGCACCGGTTTCTCCAGTAGGGCCTGTTGGACCAGTTGCACCGGTTTCTCCAGTAGGGCCTGTTGCCCCTGTCGCACCAGTTTCACCTGTTGCCCCTGTCGCACCAGTTTCACCTGTAGCCCCCATAATTCCTGTTGCTCCCGTTTCCCCCTTGGAGCCTGTTGCATAGTATAATACATCTGTAATTGTCAAATCCGGAATTGCAAGATTATTTGTATACATTTTCAACAAATAGCCAGCATACCGAAAAGGTGTTGATATACGCAATGTGGTATTTTGGTAAGCATACAATGTATCACCGATAAATAAAACAGAAAATACATCACCAGCAGTGTAGGGAACAGAAACAGTAGAAATAGGTATTCCATTTGTAAAACCACCCAATACTACATTGGAAGATTGTAGTTGTATGGCAAAATAGTCATTACCATTATTATATAAATTATAGTAGAATCCGTTGGAACCAAACATGCCCGCACCCACCGATGCAGAACGAAATTGTGCGTAGAATCCTTGGTAATTGTATCCGTATGCCTGTACGGAATCTATTTCCTGAAAGGGAACTCCAGTTGGGAAAAAGAAGGTCGATGAATCAGTTTGACGTGCAGATCCAGAAACAGTTGAATATATACTAGTACCTACCCCAAAGATTCCAGTTGGGCCGGTTGCTCCAGTTGCACCAGTTTCTCCGGTTGGTCCTGTTGCACCAGTCGCACCTGTTTCACCCGTAGCTCCCGTTGTACCGGTGTCTCCTTGCAGACCGGTTGCACCCGTTGCACCAACAGAACCGGTTGCTCCTGTTGCACCACCACTAATCAAAACCAGGATAACAGGAAGATTATTGGCAAACCCACTTGTTCCACTTCCTTCGGAGGAAACAAGGGTACAAGGAATTTCCACATAATCGTTGGGTATAATGGTTTCATCGTCAGATACACGCCATACTTGATTGTTACTAGAATCTGATGCATCCTGGATAATGAAGGTATCACCAGGTTTCAATAATCCTAAAAATAAATCAATATCCACATTGGTAGCGGTCAGATGATCTACATTAATTTGTGTCGCACTTGTCTGAACGGCATTGTTGTAAATTAAAAATCCGGCACCTGGATCACCACTTGTGGCCGATGTATTGATCTTGTATTCATAGTAAGATGCCGACTGACCTGGAGGACCTTGGGCGCCTGTAGGACCCGTTGCTCCTATACCGGTAGCACCGGTAGCCCCCTGCAATCCGGTAGGACCCATTTCACCTGCAACACCTGTAGGACCGGTTGCACCCAAACCAGTTGGACCTGTAGGACCCATCCCACCAAGACCCGTTAATCCAGTAAATCCAAAACGACCCTCATATCTCCAAAATGAGATTGTGGGAGGTGCTGTAAGTGGTGTAGTTCCAAAAAATGTCAGATATCCTACATCTGGATCAAAAATCCATGGATAGTTTTGACTTCCTGGGGGAATCACTGCCCCCGTAGAATCATATACTACCACATTGTAGGATCCGTAGGGGTCGTGATTAAAGGGGATCGCATTTGTCAGAATGTTGGTTTCAATGGTTGCCTGGGTTGCCTGGGAATAATAATAGGAGAAACCAGGTTTCAGGGCCTTGAGCGTAACAACCTCATACTTCACAATGTGAGGGTACGATGCCGATGTATATCGGCGTCCATTGGTAAATGAAAGATCTTGTGTCAGATCCACTGGTGCTGTCGCAGGAATCGGTTCCTGCAAAAGTTGTAATGATGGAATAATACGGGGTCGGGAACTTCCGAGACCTTCCTGATAGAAAGGAAGTCCTGGCTGCGCATCCGCAACACCAAGGTACTTCTTAAAAAGCAGTTCGGTCTGCTGCGTACCGGTCGCCATTCTATTGTTTGGCCTGGTTAAAATGGATTCCATTTGAACCAGGATGGGAAGCACAGACTAAAGATTATATCGGCTAATTTCGTACTCTGCGTGTTTTCTGAACTGTTGGGATCATCAGTACATGAATAGGCTTCATAAGAATCTCATTCACACCTACAATTCCTACATGATGCATAAATCCATATTTAAGAAATGTAGAACGCAACTCATCTGTGCGAGGAGATGTATATATATTTTTTTATATTTTTTTATACGGCATATTTATACACATTATATGCTATCATATTTCCAAATCGTTCTGTATTTGGAATAGCACATACCAACAATATATCAACCGCCCTTCTCTTGATTTGCAAGAGCGCGTATGCTACAACAACTTCTGCGTCATTTACGTCTTGTCGCTGTGTTCTATTGCAACGTTTATGAAACGTTCATCATATATACTCTGACATAAACCTGCATTTTTGGCACTTGTCAATAAGCGAAGACAACTATCTTTATCTTCGTTGAATTGTAAGGGACGAATATTCTTTCGGTAAGTTGTACCCATTCTATAACATAACCGGAGATTAGGTCGCTGTCAGCGTAGCCGACACATGGGAAAAGCCGAAATTAACATCCATTGGTAGACCTACCCGTGCATATATATAGACGGTCCCAACACCTGATTGGAATGGTTTGGGGACCGCTACTGTAAACGTAGTGTTTCCACTATTGTTAACGGGGTCCAAAATGAGACCAGGGCGTGTCGCCGAATTGTCAGTGGGGTTGAAGAAGTTTCCAGATGTGACGGTGGCACCCTGTGTATTTCCATCAATCCAAATGGAGGACAAGGAATCCGCTGTGGTCGGCTGAGGGGAAGCCGAATCCTCAAACCGATAATACAGGAGGAGTTTCTGGCCTCCTACATAGGCCGCATTACCTGTTATAGTAGGTGTAGGCGTGGTGGAATTCAGCACTATATTCAGCGCGGAGTACTGTGTGATACCGGTCAATGCAGTGACACTCCAGGCAAATTGGGCGTAGCGATATCCCGTTGTCGCAACACCGGAATAGTTGACAGTGTTTTGAAGTGTTTGGGTGTAGAAGAAACGCCGGTAGTCATAATACCCGCTGACGGTGGAACCGCGTGTGTAATGTCGCCCATTGAAAATCTGAAGTTCCTCGGATGTGTTAGGAACGATTCCTGAGATTGTGGAATTTGTGATATCCCATGTATGATCGTAGGGTATGGTTGCATATTGGGCGCTTGTGTAGGAACCTCCAGTAAACAAGAAAGGAGGCACGTATGGATTGCTGGATCCTCCTTGGGCGACACCGGCGTATACACGTGCACCATTGCGCGCGACACCACTTGTGAACGCCAGGGGTGATGCAGGAATAGTGGAACCCACAAGCGTCGCGGAGGGCCCATCCACAATGGCAATGATGGAATTGCCCGCAGTTGTCGCCGATGCACCAAATGGATTGTTGGCAACCGCTGACAAGGTAATGGAGGAGGCATAGGCAGTCGCAAGGGATGCGGATGTAACGGGAGTCTGGACGACCACTACATTGCTGAGTTGCCCCACGGAGGAATTGTATCCACTGGTTATCCGCGACAAACCGGTTTCATTTGAGGTAGACACGGCCGATCCCGCAGTAATGGTAGTATTTAGGAACGGTGATCGGTAGAAGAAATTTCCCACATTACTCATGGTTGTACTCACGCCGTACACGGGTGTACCGTAGACGACACGTACACCTGACACGGGAAGATTGGAATTTGACAGGAGGTTTGTAGAGAGCAGTGTAATTCCTGGGGCCGCCGTCAATATATTGTCGAATTGATAGGAAAATGTCGCACTTCCTACATTATTAATGGATTGAGAAGCTGTGAGAGTGTAGGTAGCACTGGATGGTATGAAGTGGGCGGGATTAATTGTGGCAGTATTCAAGGAATCGAGGTAAAATCCGGTCCAAGACGTGGGTGTTGAATATTTATCGTACACAAAGGAACTTATATTCAGGTTATTAATCGTTAGGGGGAATGGGGCGGTAGCAGGGAATCCATTGTAGGTTATGGTGGGACCCGTCACATTGAGGGCCCCTGACAAGGCAACTAACATGGCTGCCAAGTTGGTTGTGGAGGCACCTCGCAGTGCAGTGGTATGAATGGGAGAACGGAACAAATCACTCGTCCATGCTGTGGATACATTTACCAGGCTCGTCGTTGTTGCATCCGTCTTGACGTTTTTGATGGTTCCATTGGTGTAATAACGGGCAGGGAACGACAGATTGCCAGAAAGGACGGGGGACTGCGCGAGTGCCGTTGTACTTAGCACGGTGGATGCAGTTTGGCCGTAGCCACTAAATACGGAGTTGCGGGCCTCTGCACGGAATTCATGTTGGGCGTCTGGGAAAAGCGAGGCGGCTGCATACGAAAGGGCGGTTCCTCGTGAGACACCGAGTGTGGAGGCAAACACGGGGGTTCCATAGCGACGCCCTGGAATCGGTGAGGTGACAAATCCCACACGGTAATCCACAATCGCTGCTGTGGAAGTGGGGTCCGTTATATCCACTTGGGCGGGGGCTGTGTAGGAGAATGTGAGAGAATTGGAAGTTATGGCGGATCCCGCTAAGTTTTGGGGACGCGAAGGGGGACCCGCAGTCACATAGGGGACGTAGAAGGAAGATGCCACATTGCTCGCCGGATTGTTGTTGGCATACCAGATACTCACTTTGTTTGTAGAGGTGTCCGCTAACAGATTCCCCAACAGAGGGCTGTAATGTACGTAGGTGGTTCGCGGTGTCGATTCGCCAGGAAACAATCGTGTTTGTATTCCGCTAGTAGACGCCAGACGCGACAAAATAAACCCAGTTACAAAACTTGTAGAGTTGTAATAGTTCACGTAGTTTGTGGAAACACCGGCTACAAGCGTAGATTGAATCGGTCCAATCGTGGAAAGCTGGGCGTTGAAAAAGGCGGAGAAGGTTTGGATGTGGGGAATACGGTAATCTGTGAGACCAATGGGAATCTGGGTAGGATAGATCCATGGAACAAAGATTTCCGTAGATGTTGTGGTAGTAGATTCCATAATCACGTAAGGCGGAGGATCAATGAAATACTGTTGAATCCATGCATCATTGTAAATCATATTGCCGGGTCCAGTAGGACCCGTGTATCCAGTGCCACCACCACCGGATCCACTGCCTGTCCCCGTAGGACCAGGAACACCTGTTAGATTCGCCAAATATTGGGTAGATGCCCCAAAACTTCCATTGATTGCCTGAAATTCTACAATTCGCACCTCTCCCGTTCCGACATTGTAGGAAGATACCAATCCTGTCAAGCGGTTCGCATAGTTGGCCGGATCGGTTAGCAAGATGGAATTACCGGCAATATAAGCCAGATTGGTTTCCAATACAAGATCCACAAAGGATCCAGATGGATCCACCGTTCCTGTGGCCGCCAAAGATCGGTAGCGATCACCCGCAAGACCTGTAGGACCCATTTGGCCCGCTGTACCGGTTGGACCCGTTGCACCGGCGGCACCCGTTGCCCCCGCAGCACCCGATGAAAACCGCAAATTGGTAAATGTCACTGTTTGGGGATATCCAGCAACAATTGCATTGAACCAAATCTCATAATAATAGTTGGCCTGCGGGACAGTATCCACGGCAATCTGTGATCCATTCAACAGCAAGGAGAGATTGTTGGACCCTGCGGTATTCATGGTGATTGTTATGGTATCCCCCACAGTATAACTTCCCACAGATGTTGATCCGTTGTACCAGAACAGGGTTCCAGTAGTGAGGGTTGCCCTCTGAAGAATGAGAAGGGATGCATAGGCGGAGGGAGAAGAACGCAGACCAATATATATTTGAGCGAAAGAGAAGGAGGGTATTGTGAAGTTGAAGGAAAAACCGGAACCACTTGGCATAACTTGCGTTGTCAGGAATCCAGGAGATGCCGAGGATATCTGTGTAAATGTCGCAACATCCGTCGTTCCGTAGGAGACGGATCCTACACTCGGAGTATAGGGGTAGAAGGATGTAAAGACAACGGATCCGGCAGGCCCCGTCATACCGGTAGGGCCGGTACGTCCTGTGGGTCCCGTGGGACCAGTGCTGCCAGTTGCACCCGTCCAACCAGTGGGACCCGTGGCACCTGTAAAACCCGTTGCACCCAGAGTACCGTCCAAGTTTACATTATAAATCGCAGCGGATCCAAATGTACCTTGGATATTTGTAGGAGATACAAGAGTCATGGAACCCGTGTTGGAATCATAGGAACTCACTGTCGCCTGGAATGAATTGCCACCTGCAGCTGCATTGACAACGACAACACGATTCCCTGCAATATATGCCAAACCTGGTTGGACGGTGAGAGAAATGGGAGGTGATGCAGGGTTCACTAAGGTTGCCGAGGGAGTTGCAGTATTGTAACGATCCCCTAGACCCGTGGGACCGGTCATTCCGGTGGGACCCGTCGGACCCGAAATACCATTCAAGTTCACATTGTAGTTTGTTGTCGCTCCAAAGGATCCTACAATGCGATCTACCTGATTGATAACAATAAGACCTGACACAGAATTGTATGCCAGCACAAGACCCGTAAAGTAGTTGTTGGGGTCCGTGGATTCAATCACGAGTACGGCATTGCCCTGAATGTAGGCTAGACCCGTCCCTACAAAGATTGCAATGGGTTCCGAGGTCGGATCCAGTGATTGGGGGAATGCAGTTTGGGTATTAAAACGATCGCCAGGTGCACCCGTCGCACCGGTATTGGTAGCATCACCAGGAAGACCTGTGGGACCGATGGGACCCGCCGCACCGGTAGGACCGGTGGAACCATCCACACCTACATATCCAGTGGGCCCCGTAGCACCTGTGGTACCGCCTCCGCCAATGGATCCAGTGGGATTGTAGGTAATCTCATGCGTCTCAGGGTTGTAAGTCAGGTATCCTGTACTAAACGAGGTATCAGTGCGAATCGAACTCACATAAATAGACGAAGTGTTGATTGTCAGTGTCCCAGGGGCACAGATGGTATCCAGGCGCGCTGTGTTTTTCAGGAGATAATTGAGCGTCAAGTTGCCCGTGGAGGTTGACAGCTCCTCCAGAATCTGCTGCTGCTGCAGAATAGGATAGAACTGATCGCGGAGTGTGGGATTGAAGGGATCACCCAGGGTGGATATGTTGGGAACCCAGCCCGTCTCTACATCCGCCCCATATGTCTTATATACCACAGGACCCACTGTCGAAATCGAATACAGCTTCTCCTTTTTGATGGTATACTGCTGTTCGGAGTAGGAATCCGTTATAAAAAAGTAATTGGTAAGGGTGGATACGATACCATTGTTGACAAATATATCATAGTTCAAACCACTTGCAGGAGTCAAGGATGTATCAGTCAGCGCATTCGAACCGATATTGTATTCATCGGAACGAAAGTGTTGGGTTTCCAAGGAACTTACACGGAGCACATAGGTGGAGGGGGAGTTAAATTGGAAGTTGTCGCGAAACAGGAAGGTGGAAATGTACTCCATGGAATCCTCGACGGATACAATGGTAGATTGCAGTGCCGCAGTTCCTGTCGACAGCAACAAACTATCCACATTGTTGATGGTGGACTGTAGCTGGTAGGCAAAGGTGGATTGTTGTTCTATGATGAGTTCCTGTTGGTCTTGGATTCCCATAACGGTACTCAGTGTGGATGCGAGGAGTGTGTAGGATGAATTGAACTGTGTTTGGAAAAATACAGTATCCGTGGATACGGATATTGTCATATCCCCAATTGCCGCATATTTGAGGATGCGTCCTTCTGGCGTTGTGGGGATATCCACAAAGTTCAGGGTATCCCCTCCTACCACCTGGATTGCATCGGGTGCGAGGGCGTAGATATAGATCTTGTCTTGCCCGTCATCGGTTTGTTTGTAGAAATCAATACCTGCACCGGGTTCAAACCACAGGCGATTATATGCATTGGAGGATGTGAGAGTTATGTTGGAACCTGCACGAACCTCATTGAATGCACGGAGAACCGAGGACAAACAGGGAAGAGGTAAATCCGCCCAGTACGTTCCTCCATCTCCTCGTGAAAAGAGGATCTTATTGGCGGGTATAGGATATCCACCCGTATCCTTGAAATACAGGTTTCGAAGGAAGAGACTCTCGAGTTCGAGATTGTTTCTGGTACTCATCCCCCTTTCTACGAAATCTCTTTAAAAAATAGAAACCATGGGCCCGCAAAGAAAGACAAAAAAATCGCAAACTCGTCGCTTCTGTTCCTGTATCAAACAAGTCCAAGCATCGCTCAAAACAAAAGAAGAAGGACGTGCGATTGCCATTTGTGTCAAGTCTGTGCTGCAAAGCAAGGGAAAAACGCTGCGTTCTTTCCGCTGCCGTGGAACACCCAGGGTACTTACTAAACCATTCACAAAACGTTCTAGACGTATTTAGACCAACGAACATTAAAAATAGGCATTAGGATCCGCAAAGCGAGTCCATTACCTGTATTTTTAAGGTTCTGTTGGTCGCGACCTGTAGAACCATCCAAAACGGGTATGCCCGTTTTTGATGTACGAGGGTCTAGTCATCATAACAGGGATCCTCAGTCTCCTCACAATGAGGATCGATCTCTCCATTGCGCCACTTGCCCTCAAAGGATTCCCACATGATTTGGTCCTCTCCCTCTTGTGTTATATCTGCCCGATAGACACGGCGATCTAGCAGATTGTAGATGTAGTGGACGCCACCAATTTTCAGGGTAGCCCACTTGACCTCTTTGGCGGGGACATTCATCAGCACACACTCCGGCACGGGCTCTGGGATTGGTGCAATTGATTCCACAGGAATTGGTGCAACAGAAACTGTGGTTGAGGTGGCTGCTGTAGAAGGGTACTTTTCATGATACCATTTGGACCCCATTACATGCAGGTGATCGAGTGGAGTCTCATTGAGGGCTCCCTCCCACTTGCCCTTCTTCTTAGGATTCGACTTCCACTCGACCAGAAACTCATTGCACTTGGAACATAGAACATCGTCCTTCCCTCGGAAACGGGGACACTGCTTGACCTTGTAAACAGGATTTGCCTCTGTTCCAGGTAGGATATCCTTTGTCACCTTTCGTGCAATGCAATGCGTTGATAGAATGGGGGGAGGCGTGTAGGTAGTCTTGGTGGGTTCAGCCACAGTCTTCACCTCAGGGGCCTCAAAGACCTCAGGTGCCTTAGTCTCCACAGCCTTTGCCTCAGTTGCCTTCGCGGCCTCGGCAACCTTGGTCTCTACCTCAGGTGCCTTGGTTGCCTCAGGTATCTCTACACCCTCGACCGCATCTAATGTAAATTCCTCCACAGGCGGTGCAACCAACTGTGTAGGAATCGGAGTATTGTGTTGGGATTCTACGGTTTTAATCTTCTTTACAACCCGCCTCTCCACACTCTCGGAGGGCCTACGGGATTCATGGACGGTCAACAAACCCGACGCCACCTGCAAGGTCTGCACCTCCTCTGCCGACCATGCAACCCCCTCATGCAACTTCACCATCAAATTCGCCAAGAACTGAACGGACATATTTGGAAGGAAAGGATTCTGAATACTATTTGTAGGAAACACAGGGACTCACCATACTAGTTTCAAATGTTTCAATTTTTTTCCACATCTTCCTCATCCTCCTTATCCTCTTTGTTCTCGTCGTCCTTGGCCTTTCGCTTGGTTGGACGCACCGCCTCAATCTTAAAGGTTGCCGGTGAATCTCCTACACGAACCATTTTGAGTCCTCGGACTGCCAGAATATTCCCATTTTCATACTGAATCTGCTGTTTGGTATTGAGTAATTTGGCATCGTTTGCCTTGACAAGAGTACGATAAAGGGTCTCTTTTTCCACATCGGATAGACCTGGGTATACATCGGCAAAGGCACGGAATCTCTGGAGCCGCAAACCCCGCTCCAGACGCAACCAGGGCTTGTGAAGCGCATGGGCCGATTCTGCATCAAAGAAAGTTGTCATGGATTTTTCCACAGACTCCTCGGTAGCCTGTGGAGAGGGAGAACGTCTGTTGCGTCTTGTATTTTTTACAACACGGAACATTGTGGTAATTTTAGAAATACTTTCTTATTTATTCAAGGTAAAGACAGGTTTAGATGAGTTGGGATTCTATGTTCGGACAATCACTCACAGGCGTTCAAGATCCCGCCGCTGCCTTTGGATCCCATTACGACCATGGGCGCGCCCAATATCGCGAATCTAGCCAGGCCAGGGAAGGTGGTCCTACACGGGCCGATCTACAACCCATGGCCGGCTCCCAATTTCCACCTGTACGCGATCCAACTTCGATGGGAATCCCTGCATGCTCGGCCCTCCGGATTCGTCGCGAACAAAATGGACGCGATTTTATGAATAGCCGCATGTGGGACAATTTCCATGCAACCCCGCCGACCCAAATAGCACCCCAGGCGGTCCGACAAGATCCGAAATATATGGATATGCAACCGGAAGGAACCCGCAAAGGTACAGGGAATTACCGGTTTCAAGTGGAATATATGCCGGATAATAAAGTACCGGATCCCTCCAAAAATTCCCAAAATCCCTTCTTGCAGCGTCTCGATGCCGCCGGCTCCGATGGACGCAACATTGTCCGTGAATTCCGTGATGCAGTCGTGGAAGACAATCGTGAACGCGATATCGAGGCCAGTAAACGCATGGCGGACCGACAATTCCAGGATCGTTGGCTGCCACCCCAAGTCGCCGAAGAAGCCGCAGCAATTCAGGCATATGAACTTCTGCGACCCAAACAATATTTTGATTTTCCCGCGACCGCCTCGGCACATTCGACCGTTCCCGCCGGCCCCCTTGATTCCGCTCCTACACGCTAGGTTCTGTCTAATTGAAGGACACCGTCACATCGCAGGCATGGAAGTTTACCTTTCGCATGGCGGACTGTGTTAGCTCACATCGCTTCTTGCGACTCCCACGGGAGGATGTAGGAGTTCCTTGGACCGCCGAAGGAACCGTGGCTGCATCAAAGGTTACCGCTGTATCCTCCGATACCTGCGAGGTAGTTGACTTATTCGATCGTGAATAATGCTCTTTTAGTGTTTTATTCATATCTTTCTCAATACTTTCACGGTTTTCACTAATGTAGCCCACAATCTCCTTCTCGATCGCCCATCGAAAGAAGTTCAGCTGGCCCACTGTTGTTACAAATCCCTCGTGCCCCCGTGCCTGAAACAGAATCCGCTCACGGCGACAGAATGGGTCAAAAAGACGCTTAGAATATGCATGGAGTTCGCGCTTGTAATGAAAATAGACTAGGAATTGACGACCAGCAAGTGTGTAGGATGTATTGTTCTTTTTGGCATAATTGGTAACAAAGTAGTCAATTAAACGGAGACTTATGTCAGACTCGCCCTTTAGAATCGGTAAAAGTGCCTCGAGATGTCCCGGATGAGTATAGAATTCCTGTAGCCAACTGATAACCAGATCCTGCTTACACTGGACGCGATTCTTACTGGTGGCTGCACGACGTTCCAGGGCAGCCTTGGGTTCTTCTGCAACTGCGTCCGTCATTCTATACAGTAAATTCATGGTCCATTTTAAGTAGTATGGCAAAGGAGGTCCCTATTCAGGGTGATTTTGTGGAATCACAAAAGGCAGCCCTGTGCGGCCAACATGCCCTCAACAATGTATATGGAAGAGCAAAATTTATAACGAGGTCTGATCTGAGCGGAACTCTTTTTTTGAAAAATGAAAAGGCAACCGAAGAACACACCGACGACGCCCAAATCAATCTGGCCTACTTGTGTGCCAAAACATCCGATGGTTGTAGAGGAAACGAGTGGTTTTCCAGTGAAGTTATACAAAAGGCCATAGAAACATCTGGGTTTGTACGCCTTAGCAACACGATTAAACCCGACGAAAACGAATCAAAGACCAAACTTATTGATGCCTTGCAAAAACAATACGCGGATGAGGCATATGTAGGCAGCTTGATAAATCTAGGGGCTCTCAATACTAAGAATGGAACAGGAGGAGTCCATTGGGTGGGCCTAAAGAAGGGCAGTCAAACATGTCCTACTGCAGCTCTCTACATTGACTCACAAGACTCTGAAAATGGTGTCTGTATTCCAACAGATCAGTTTGCGGTATTCTTTAATAAAAAACCAGTAAATGAATTCATTCATATCTTTCGGAAAAATCCATTGGCAGGGAATGTATACTACAAAGAATTCAATGCCGAAAATGCGTTTATAATAAAATCAAGAATGTATGATGAATTACGCAAACTATACAAAGCATATAAGACAGCCAATGATTCAACTTCTCTAAAGGTATTTCAAACAAAAGTTCAAGAAATCACAGGGGATGAGGCGATTCTCGCCCACATACGCAACTACAATCCTGACACAAATATTGAGAACGAAATGATTGAATATATTAATACATTGGTCGAATTTTATAAGAATCCATCATCTGTTTATACAAAGCTACAAACATATTTAACAAGCTATTATGATTCGGAAGATCCACAAAAGTCAGAGGCGCTCGATGCATTTCAAACACTCGTGGAAAAGAATCGTACCAATCAAAAGTTTGTAGAATGGGTAGAACAATATAAGACATATAACTATATTATGGAATATATACATACATTATTGGAATGGTATAAGTCTCCTACTAATACAAAGGTCGGTCCTCGGACATTGGATGACAGAGAGAAAGGAGACCTAACAAAGGAGTATCCATCGATTCAAGGAATTGCAACAGCCATGATGGCTTTTAGTAAATTAAAAAAGAGAAGTAGGACCCGTTCGCGTGCATCTTCTCAGAATTCGAAACAAGCGGAACCCCAACCAGAAGTCCAAGCAGCATCCGCTGAGGCAGATTCTGCAACAACCACAGAACTCCCAACAGCACCAACACCGTCTCAGAATTCAAAACATGCGGAACCCCAACCAGACGTCCAAGCAGAATCCGTTGAGTCAGATCCTGGGTCCTTACAGGATTCTGCAACAACCAGGACGAACGAGGAAAACCCAACAGCACTGACTTCATCCGCCCCCACAGTTTCTACAAGCTCAACAACCACAGCAACAACCAAATCCTCCCTCGCTTCCAAGGCATCCTCAGGTATCTCAAAGATGGCCCAAGGAATTCAAGGGTTGTTTCAACGCAAACCTGAAACTGAAGATGCTAAAAAGGCAGCGAAAGTAAAGGAAATAAAGGAGGCAAAGGATGAAACAGAAAAGAAACCACTCTTTACGACTGTAGAAGTCGCCGGTACAAGTCTGTCATTTCCAACATCCTATGAGGACGAAGAACGACGAACACGTGTTTTTTCCGAGTTGCAAAAGGCATATGCAGCGCTGCTAAAAGAAACAAAAGAGCAAGAGGAGAATGAGAAGAACGAGGAGAACGAGAAGGAGGGTAAACAAGGCCAGCAAGGTGGAGCCACCGTCCAATCGCTGTTGGCCGAACTGAAGCCCGCAGAAAAACAGGTGCTTGCCATGTTTGGCATGGACGATGCCTTTGTCGCCCAACATGCCGAACACATGGCAGAATTCCTCAACTCCTTTCCCAATTGTACGACCGATACCAGTCTCATGCTAAATCGGCGTTGCGAGAGGGCTTATTTTCTCATGCTCTCCCTTGTCTACCGTCGGCAACAACTACCTGCCAAGCAAACTACGCAAGCCATGAGTCCCCTACAACAGGCCATGAATACCTCACTTGTGCGAGGACTGGGTGCTCTACATGCCGATAACAAATTGACAGAACCTGAGGAATCTGTTGGTAGCCCCGGTACTCCTGCGGAAAATATCGAAGAGTTAACAGCGCTCTTCTTCACCTTGTTATCCCCTGCCGACAAGGCATTTTATCAAATCGCAAGCCTAGAATAGAAATGGGTAAGAAATTACTCGGTCATTTGATTGGAGATAGTCCACCTGTGGTAGCCTATCGCCAAGATCCGCAAAAAGAAGGATATCATGCAAGCGACATTCCTCTCCTGATTGATTTGGGAATGTTGGAAAAGAAGGAGGGGAAGATTCAACGTACCCAGGCCTACCAGGCACTCCTGCCCCAGGATTTCGCAGTCTTTTTCAATTGGGCCCTGGGTACCCGTCGCTACCCACTGCCCGAAATTGTACGCGATATTTTCTGTAGGAGATGGGGGCAACTACAGGCATCCGCGGAATCCCATGCATCCGCCATTGCAACACGCCCTGAACTACGACGCGTTGCGAGTGAGATACGGACCATGTTGGAAACCGATGGAATACGGGGCGATATACAAGACTTGGAACAATGTAGGAAGAGCATGTCTGGTGGAACACCCTTGGGCGGAACCTGCGAACCAGGCTGCCAACAACAAATCGACGCCATGCGTGAAGAACTCGCTGCATTGAAAACACGTCTTGATGCGTTCAAACAGAAGGAACAACCACCTGTTATTGGAAATACAGCCAGCATCCATGAGGAAATTGCGCCTTTGAAAGGAGAAATGAGAAAGTTAACCTCGGCGCCTTCGGCACCAATGACTGCTTCGCCAGGTGCTTCGCCAGGTGCTTCGCTAGCCCCTTCTGTATCCGCCAGCAATCATGCTTCTAACACAGGTCCCAATCTCAGTCCGAGTCAAAATATGGCTATCGCCGCCCAGGCAGGATTAAATGCATCACTGACCCAGAACAATCCATTGCTTCCCAAACAAACCATGACAAATCAACCCAAACAAACTATGAAAAATCGATTGAATAAATTTGGAGCATTCACAAGAAAGGCTGCATCTGCAACAAAAAGCGCCGTTGGAACTGCTGCAAAAGGAACCATAGGCGCTTTAGGAAATGCTGCATCTGCAACAAAAAGCGCCATTGGAACTGCTGCATCTGCAACAAAAAGTGGCATCGTATCTGCTGCATCTGAAACAAAAAGTGGCATTGTAACTGCTGCGAGGGAAACAAGAAAATTTGCCAAAAATAAATTTAATAGAACTCGCAATTTTTTTAGTAGACCTTCGTATCCCACACCAAGTTCTACCCCTAATCAAAGATTAGATGCTCCTCTCCTACAACAAAATCCCATGCAACCCAGAGATATGCCAAGAAGAAATTTAGGTTTGAGTCGACAGGTAATGGGAGAACAAGCAAGACGTGCTGCCTTCCAGCCTATGCAACCCAGAAGACGGCAACGCATTCCAGGGCAAATTCCGAATATTCAAAGAAACATGGCACAACACAGAGTAATACAACAAGGTAATCCGCCCGCAGGACAACCAAGTAACCAGGGAAGACAACCTAACATAATTTCAGGGCAACCTCCAAATGTTGTAAGAAATATGGCAGAGCATAAATTACAACAGGGTAATTCATCTGTCGGACAACCAGGCAACCAAGGCAACCAGGGCAACCAGGGCAACCAGGGCAACCAGGGCAACCAGGGCAACCAGGGCAACCAGGCCAGCCAGAGCAACCAGGCCAGCCAAGGCAACTTAGGCAACTTAGGCAACCAGGGCAACCAGGACAACCAGGCCAGCCAGAGCAACCAGGGCAACCAGGGCAACCAGGCCAGCCAGAGCAACCAGGGCAACCAGGGTAGTCAACCATCATTACAGAATCAAGTTCCAGGAATGGTAATAGCATCACAGGAAGCACAAGCAGCACAACCAGGAAGAAGAGTAAGATTAAGAACATTCTCCCCACGAACCCCTGCAACAAATCCACAGCAGCCCATACCAAAGAAAAAACCATTTTTACTGCCTGGAAGTAGAACACAAGTAGGACAAGCAGGCCAAACAGGTGGTCGTAAAACCCACAAAAGAAAACCGCGCCTTACACATAGAAGGACGCAGCGCAGATGAACTTGCTGCTTCGTATGAAATATAGTTTTTACAGCGCCCTTGTGTTTCTCCTGTGTGCGAATCCAGAAACCTACAAGATCCTACAGAAATACCTGGGGTTTGGTGTTGGGATTGCAAATCCCCAAGGATGCCCGACACCGATTGGACTTCTTGTGAGTACTGTGCTCTTTTTCCTAGTTATGTTATCGCTGATGATGTTTCCTCGCAACTAGGGAATGGGTAGGGATTCCATGGATCGTCGCAGGATAGCCGCAGCCGCTTTCCATGAATAGCGTTCTTCCACGAAAGCCCGTGGTGAATACGATGGCAGAGCAGCAAGGAATGTAGGAAAGTCCTCGGCGAGCCGGCCAATCGAAGATTTCATACCACACCGTGCATCCCAACAGCAGACTGATGTCGCCTGTTGTGTTGCGAGACCTTCATGGGAAA
>JACCDW010910402.1_pt1 | contig 16419 bp, 9 predicted proteins | sample 7449781 | NCBI WGS metagenome assembly JACCDW01 (sample SAMN15323449, study PRJNA562643) | freshwater metagenome | isolation source: river surface water | place: USA:Blue River Watershed | collected 2017-08-18
GATTTGGGAACGCTTGCGTGCTCGATTGGATCAAAAGTTTTCGTTATCGGTTAGGTTGTATGAAACGCCTCGTAATTTTGTAGAATACAATGGATAAAGACTTGGAAAACCAACTCATCAGACATTTCGAGGAGTTAGGTGATGCACACATGAGTTCCGGGGTGGATACGCCGTTACGCGAAGATGCTTTTGTTATGGACGATTCCCTGAAAATTGAGCTCATTGCCAAGCATTTTCGCGAGATAATGCACGTACTAGGTCTTGATTTACAGGATGAGAGTCTGAAAGGAACTCCGTTACGCGTTGCTAAAATGTACGTAATGGAACAATTCAAAGGATTAGATCCAAGAAATAAGCCGGCCGCAACGCTATTTGAAAATCCCTATAATTACAAGGAAATGTTGGTGGAGAGAAATATTCACTTTCACAGTACTTGCGAGCACCATTTTGTGCCTATTTATGGACATGCCCACGTTGCTTATTTTTCTGCAGGCAAAGTAATTGGTTTAAGTAAATTAAATAGAATCGTTGATTATTACGCTCGCAGACCGCAAGTACAAGAGCGCATGACCGTTCAAGTGGCTACGGAGCTGATGGAAGCACTACAAACACCGGATGTAGCGGTAATTGTGGATGCAAAACACATGTGTGTAGCTTCTCGCGGTATCAAGGATATCACCTCAACAACGGTTACGTCTAGTTTTCATGGCAAATTCAATCAACCAGAGGTTCGCGCCGAATTGTTGAAATACATCGCCATGGAAGACCCGAAAAACTAAAATTCTGGTTGTATTACTAACTGTCTGTAAATGGGAGATGTAAGTCGTCCTCCAGTTATTTCTATAAAGTAATTTCCAGTTACAATGGGATTTAGTGTAATCGGCGTCTTCAGGTTATTGATGTTTATTTCGTTCACTAGTAATCCGTTGGGTAGAAATATCTTTAAGCAATAATTTTTAGTTGAATCAATTTTATTTTCACTTTCTGCAGCAGTACTAAATTCAGGTAACTGAAGGTAAAATTCACCGCTATTGGGGTTGGGGTATACAATTGAATTACTAGTGTTGTTGTAAATGGAATGATATCCATTGGTTTGTTGTGCAGATGATACCAACCAACATTTCTTTTTTACCGTTTTTAAAGCGTAGGTGGTAATGCCAAATCGTGTATCTAAATACCATGCTTTATCTATTTGGTTAGGTGTAGTAGTTGAAGACCAAAATTGTCCAATTACAGCAGTAGGAAAAACCGATTTCCGAATGGATGGATTAGATGTATTTAAATCTACTAATGACTGCAGTTCTTTTATATTAGGTAGCCTCCAATTATCAATACCGCCAGAATTGAAATTTTCAGCATAACTCAATGCATCTTCCCATGTTTTTGATGTTGTATCTGGAATTTGAACCCAAATTAATGAGCTTAATGAATCAAAAACCAAGTTGTTGAATACAGAAAATCGTTGATTTACTATTGTATCATAAGTATTTCTAACAGCCCTTACGTGAAATTTCTTAGTTCCACCTGCTGAAAGAGTTTCGAGTTTGGAATGATTCCCTATGCCTCCCCCGGCATTTGTAACCCAGATTTTATTCGTATCTCCAACCTGTATTTCTGAGGTCCACCAATATTCTGCTCCAGTATATGTAAAATAAGTTGTATTTATGGCAGGGGGTGTTTTTTGGATAGTGATTAAGCTATAGGCTTCAAGAGCAGTTGGTAATCGCCAATCAGTAAATCCACCCAACGTTAGGGTATCACAATATTTTCTAGCGAATTCAATGCTCATTTCTCCTCCATCGGTCTTCTGCCACATTAGTAAAGTGTTGGAGTCTACTACAATATCCTTGCTGTAGGATTTGTATAATGGGGGATTAATAGTGTAGTCGTGATCTTCCCCATATGTGTTTGTAAAACTAGTTTGTAATCCTGTATCAGGGAATTTAAACATCGTTTTTTTACTAGATTGCCCATGGACTTTGGTAAAAAACAAGGAAAGTACTAATTGCAAAAGGATTGAATAAATATAACGTAAATGAAGCATCAGATTTTATTCAACAATTATAAATTTAGAAGTATGAGATTTCGTGATTGTTTGAATCGTTAACCAATAGGTGCCTGGGGATAAAATGGCAGCAGATGTTGGATTAGCCCATTGATTACCTGTTAAAACAGTTCGACCATCAAATCCAATGATTTTCCAACGTTTACATTGGTGAAATATTGTTTCTGCATCTTGAATGATTAATTGTTTATCGGCTGTTGCAAAAACATGAAATTCCTGTAATGTAAAGGATTTATTAGAGTTTTGAGGAACGGTGCAAATAGGATTCCCTTTGTAATTGGAAGTAGTTTTTGTGGTAGGAGTTTTAAATACATAAGTATAATTTCCTTGGGGTGTCCAAGAGTAGTCAACAGTATCTGATTTCCCATTTAAAGTGTAACTCAATACGAATCCATTTCCATTGGGATAAGGGATATTGTGAGTAATAACCGCTCCTTTTAAAGGCGTTAATGCAGGTCTGCAACCCTTTGCCGCGGCTTGAGGAATTATTTGCATAGTAGTGTCTTCGGTAACTTTGCCCACCATGTTTTTAATCATATAAGGTGCAGTATTGCTAATGTGATAATGGTAGGTGCCATCATTCCCAAAATGACCATGATTTGAATCAAGAGGAAGTTGTGGATTGCCATCCGGTTCAATGTTGCCATAAATTGCAAACCCATCCAAGGCAATAGCTATCGGAGAGGTTTGAGGTATTTTATTAAATAATACTGATGGTGCAATGTGATAATGATAGTCATCTGCTCTACCACTATGCCCACCGTATTGGTCTAATTGTCCATCAATGAAAGCATCAACTCCCGTATTGGTGTACGGACTAAAAATGGCAATACCATTCACCGCTACTGCAATTGCGCCTCGTAAAAAGTGTTTTGTATTTACTGGAACAGGGGAAGAGGCAATTTGTGGGTGTAACGGAATAGACCAGGCATTACTACCGATGTAACATTGTGGAATTGGTACCTGTTGTTGCCAAGATGTAATTCCAATCATTGTTTCATGAGCAGGTAACCCTAGTGATTCTACATAATACCAATTGGCATCCGATCGAGTATTTACATCTGGTTTGAAGTAAGAAAAAGCGGAATCCATAAACGATATACGTGTATCGAAACTGGTCTTTCTAAACTTTTGAAGCGTAAAACTCGTCGATAATAATGAGATTGTTAGTAAACAAGGCACAGCAACTTGTTGAACCCATGTTGTTTTACGAAATCCAGGAATGGCAGTCAGGACAATTAATAATAAAATGCTGTAATACAAAAATCTATCAGGGATGTTCCCGTAATAATTTGGGTTATTGGTATTTTTTTTTGAACTGCATAAACGACTCAAACGATTATTAATTCTGGCAATTTCAGTCTCTTTTTTGGTTACGAATTTTTTATCTTCTTCCGATAACTGAGAATATGCAACGGATTTAAATGTCCCGTTGTTTCTCTCTAAAGTTAATCGGTTTTTATGGAAAAGATAATAATGACCGAAAAGCGTTTTACCGGAGATTAATTTCCATTCTTTTTCCGGCAGGTCGCTCCTATGTAAATCATGGGATTTTAATGTTAAAAAACCCGATAGAATACAAAAAGTAAAAACAAGTATTTTTATTGTAGATTTAATTAACATGGGTATAAATATTAATGAAGAATTTGTAGTTTTCCTGAATGTAATTTTTCTTGATTTAGATCGATTGAGTATAGGTATTCTCCGGGTACAACGTAATTCCCAGTTTGGTTTTTACCATCCCAATGAATTATATAATTACCAGTTGCCATAGAACACTTTTGTAATAGAGTTTTTATCGATTTTCCTCGTAAATCAAATATGTTCACCGAAATCAATCCAGCTTCGGGGACATTAAATTCGAGGTTTACCTCTTGGCTGCTAGGATTAGGATATACAAGGTTTTCTAAATAGTTGGCATTCCATACAACAGGGCTAATCCCAGCACCAGGAAGAGAATCGTAACAATTAATTGCACCTATAAAATAGGTAGCCGAAACATCTTTGTTTTTTCTAGTTGCATTTTCACTTTTTGGTAAGTACACCCTAACATATTCTACTTTTACCCCCTGGGGTGCAACACTAACTCTTAGATGTCCTGAGTTGGGTAAGATTTGGCCTTGGAAATATCCGTAATTCTCTGCGTAAGCAACACTGGTGAAATTCGGATGACTGGGTTGTGGAACTTCTTGATAGACCATACATTCTCTATCTTGTTTTCCAAAGAAATGATCGTGTCCATGAAAGAAAATGGTCGCTCTGTTGTCTTTTAATAGCTCTTTTATTGGTTTATACCAACCAGGTCGTTGTGTATCAAAGCCATAACTTCCATTTAAATTGTTGCCGCCCCATTCATATTTATCGGCAATTTCAATTCCTCCTCGTCCATCTTTATCGCCGCCAATAAGGTGATGACAGAAAATGAATTTGTATTTGGAGGTGCTGTTTTCTAACGTGCTTTTTAACCAATCATATTGCTGCTTTCCCAAGGTCCAACGCCAACCATTTAATGAGTCCGGTTTAACTTTGGTATTCCAATATGGGTCTAATATTACAAACAAGGCATCTCCCCAAGTCCAAGAAAAATAACTTTCACGTTGACCCACAAATGGTTGATAACTGGTGTCACCAGAAAAAAAGTGATTTGGAGAGGGGTTTAAGAAATACTTTTTACGATCTAATGTACCCCAAACTGCAACATTATTTCCGTTGGGGGTTAAATACCAACCGCTTTCTCCTTCGTGGTTTCCAATAGCAATATAAAGAGGAACTGAATGGCCAATGCTCTCATAATAGCTCCGCATCAAATGACTCCGATAAGTTACGGTATCTCTAGGGATTTGCTTGTTAGAGTTTCTTAATTTATCGGACATCAGTATGTCACCCAAATCTATCATGAAGTCGGGATTGTCTTCCAGTTGGTTTTTCAAACAGCGCAAGTATACCGCGGAATCGCTTTGTTCATCCATATGAGGATCTGCTTGAACAACAAAAGTAAATGCACTACCCGCTGGCCTTGCTGTTTGAAATTGGTATTCTGGTCTGTTATTAATAATTGAGCTACCAGGTTTTTTATATTCTACTCGGTAATAGTAGTGCGTGTTGGGTTGTAAGTTGTTGAAATAAATTTGATTGGGAATATTGGGAAAAAAAGAGACCCAATTGCTTTGTTGGAAAAATTTTCCTGATGTGGTATCCCAAACCAATCGGACTTCAGCAGAATCAGAAAACTCCATTTGTAAGGTAGCATCTCTATCAGAAATCCTACCGATTAATTCAAAATGGGATATTTTCTGAGACCATAATTCTTGAATCGAAAAAACCAAAAGGGTGATGAATATAAATAGTCTCATAATTAGGGTTTTATTAAAATAGTTCTTAAACATTCGGAAGTAGTAAGGCACTCAATCCAGTATTTACCACTAGACAAACGGCTTATATCCATAGTATTAGCATTCTTTGTATGTAGTAGTTTTTTTCCCGTAAAATCATAAATATTCGTTTCTGCCGCTATTTGAGCATTGCTTAATTGAATCGTAATAAAATCGGATGCAGGGTTGGGATATAAATTTATTTTGTTGTTGTGATTGCGTTTGGTACTGGCATTTTGACAATTACCTAAGGTATAGGAAAATGCATTTCTTCCATTTTTTTGATTGGGAACCAGGGTGTCTTTAGGTAAATAAGCTTGAATAAAATCTACGGTTACGCAGGATGGGTTCACAGAAATACGCAAATGTCCAGAACCACCAATGGTATCCTTAGTATAAGCATCGGCGTTTGCCAACATCCCGATTTCATAAGTTGTATCACTTGGCATTGGCAAGGCTTGGTATATTATTCCATCCATTTCTTCTCGAGCAAATACATGGTCGTGACCTTGAAAGTAAATATTCACACCATTATCAACCATTAGTTGGTGTATAGGCTTGGCCCATCCTGGCCTTTTTGAAGCAAATACATTATTCCCTCGTGTATCTTTTCCGCCCCATTCGTACAGTTTTGCTTGATTTATTCCTCCTCTACCTTGGCCAGAGATATGATGCGCGAAAACAAATTTGTATTTGCTAGTGCTTGATTCTAGAACAGTTTTAAACCAATTATACTGGGGAGTTCCGAGAGTCCATGCCCAGCCGCCTGGTTTAGCGGAAGTATCACATTGATCTCGATAAACGTCTAATACAATGAATTGAGCGTCTCCCCAAGTCCATGCATAGTAATTTTCAGGGTGTTCAATTCCAAAGGATTCCTTTTGTTCATTTCCACTGTAAAAACCGTTGGGATAAGGGTTAGGATAATACAGTTTACGATATAGAGTGCCATAATGAGCGAGATTGTCGCCAGGTTTGTAGTTCAAATAGTAATCCATTTCACCTTCGTGATTTCCCAAACATACATAGAAGGGTACGGAATGAGCAATACTTCCGATAAACGGTCTGTAATCGCGATGCAAAGAGTCTATTTCCGCAGGAGTAATAGTGAATGGATAATGATCATCCCCAAAAATATCTCCCAAAGACATCATGAAATCAGGATTGTCTTTGGCCTGATTATTTAAACATATTTGATATAAACTTCGAATTCCTTTTTTGTCATAAAGGTGTTCGTCTGCCTCCAAAGTGAATGTAAATGATTCCCCTGTATCGCGTTGTGTTCGAAATTTGTATTCAGGGGTAGCATTTAACTTGGCACTGCCGATTTTCCAAAAGTAAAGTGTGTAATAATATAAACTATTTGACAATAGTGCGTTTAGTTCAATTTCAGTGGGATAAATACTGTTTTGTGTAAATGTATCTGTAGACGATGTGTACTGTTGAGATACTAAACCATATTGAATATAATAACGGTAGCCAGGTGCTGTCATGGCACTTATGCTAATTGAGTTTGCTGTAGGTCTACCTAAAATAATATTACAACTTTGGGCAGAACTTTGGCAAATTAAACTTGAAGATAAAACCCATATTAGCAATGTTTTTAGGTGTTTCTGGAATGACTTCATGTCCATTAGACAATAAGAGATATGCAAAGTTTAAATACAATTAAAATATTTTTCTTTTTTTGATTTGGGATATATCAATTTATAAATTAACTTGAACAAGTTTTAACGGGTGACTTGGATTCCATTACCATATTGGGTAAATCGATGGGTTAGAGTAGGGTTTGTGTTACAAATTTTTCTTTTTATATCCGCTGTATCTGCACAAACTGTTAGAGAAGTAGCCGTTGAGATTAAAGCCACTTGGATTTCTGGATTGGGGATTAAGTTAGATTGGCGATACGATGCAAGTACCACCTCCTACGATGTTTACAAACGAAGTGGGAACTCCTGGGTAAAGAAAAAAAACACTTCTGGATTAACTTGGACCGATTCCTTTGCAGTGGAAGGGGTCCGATATGAATATCGCGTAGCCAGAAATTCTTCGGCGTACTCATTTACGGGAAATGGATATATCTCCGCCGGTTTTAAAATACCAGAGGCTGAAAACTTAGGAAAGGTACTGCTTGTGCTAGATTCAAATTATTCCCTACCTCTTGCGTCTATAATTTACCAATATAAACAGCAACTGACCAATGAAGGTTGGACGGTAATTCAAAAAGGATTTCTGCGAACGGCTTCTGTATCCGATATCAAATCCTGGATTAAATCTCAGTGGGATGGGGATTCTAGCAATATAAAGGCAGTGATTTTATTGGGGAAAATACCGGTTCCTTACAGCGGGAATTTCAGACCCGATGGCCATTCCGAACATACTGGTGCATGGCCTGCGGATATGTATTACGGCACGTTTTGGTCATCTTGGACCGATGTTACGGTTAATAATACAACCGCTACCCGCTCAGAAAACCGTAATGTGCCCGGCGACGGTAAGTTCGATAGGTCCTATATCAATCCCAGCGGCACGGCTGCCGCAGATGTTCGCTATGTACAATTACCAGTTGGAAGAATTGATTTATCCAATATGCCTTATTTTGGAAAAGATACTGCTTTAGTTCAACGGTATTTACTCAAAAATTTAAAATTTAGGACTGGTGTATTTAAAGCGCCCAATCGATCAGTTATTGATGACAATTTTGGTTTTTTTGCACCAGGCGGCGAAGCATTTGCGTCGGGTGGATTTCGGAATTTTGCCACCATGGCCTACGATTCAATTTCGGAGGCCGATTATGTGACCCAATTGAAAGCGAAACCGTATTTAATGTCGTACGGCTGTGGATCAGGTACGTATGATGCCGCTTCGGGTGTTGGGGATTACACAATATTCAAAACCGATTCACTACTCAATCCTTTTACCTTGCTGTTCGGTAGTTATTTCGGTGATTGGGACAATGAAAATGCGTTTTTACGTTCTCCGTTAGCGGGAAGGGGATGGGGCTTGGCATCGGTTTGGTCGGGTAGGCCGTATTGGATGTTTCATCACTGTTCACTGGGTGAACCACTGCATAAAGCGGTACTTACAAGTTACAATTCGTATAATATTTATAATGTTGGATTGCACTCATCCGGCGTACATACCTCGCTGCAAGGGGATCCAACCCTTCAGTTGTTTCCAATTGCCCCTATTGCGGGTTTGGCCGTTGATTCAACAAATAAGCGAAGAGTTAAACTAAATTGGAATTCGTATTCCAATGCGGCCGATTCAATCATCGTGGAACAATTTGAAAGTGGAACTTGGAAACGAGTTTCTACGGTGGTAGGAAATGCAAGTTTTACCGAATTTGAAACCAACAGAGGGTGGTGGGAATTCTCTGTTCGACCTAAAAAACTCATACAAACTTCTTCCGGAACATTTTGGCAATTGGGCGCGCGTTCAAGAATTTTTGCAAGTTCTATCCCTTACATGAAATATTATATAAAATCGGGTTCAACATCGGACTTGAAATCATTATCCTCTTGGTCAAGCACCAGCAATGGAACGGGTGGGTCTCCATCGGATTTTGGATCGGATAAAGAGTTTGTTTTAAGTAATACGGGTGGATCAGTGAATTTTACTTTAAATGGAAATGTTGAAATTGGTGGTAAATTAACCATTCCTACATCGGCCAATCTTCTAATTGGTACTGGGGTTGAGTTAAAGATAACCGGTGAAATTGAGAATAATGGCTCAATAACTTCGGCATCAGGATCATCCTTTATTTTACGTTCGAGTTTACCTCAAGAGTTAGGTGGAAATAGCGAATTTCAATCGGCAATCATCGATTGCGCTTTGGGTGTGCGACTAACGGGTCCAATGGGGATTTGGGGTTCTATTACTGTGAGCGCTGGAGAATTACAGTCGAATGGGTACTTGAATTTTAGAAGTTCCGCGAGTGGTACGGGGATAGTTAATGCCTTGGGAAGTACTGGGACCATTTCTGGAAATGTAGTTACCGAACAGTATATTCCGGCCAGACGTGCATTCCGCTTACTGTCGCCAACGGTAACAACTGCGGATGGAATTTATTATCATTGGCAAGAAGGTGGCAGTTCTGGGGCAGGGTACGGTACCCATATAACTGGATCCGTTTCAGGCAGTAATGGGTTTGATGCAACAAGTTCGGGGAATCCCTCGTTGTTTACCTATTCTAATGCCGCAGGAATATGGACGGCGATATCTAATACAAATGTTCAAAATTTAGTTGCTGGAACCCCTTATAGATTACTTGTCAGAGGGGATCGTACCATTAATTTATCGCAAAGCAACCCTACTGCTACTGCAACTGTTTTGCGGGCAACGGGTACGTTGAAAACTGGAAGTGTTCCGGTTACAGGACTTTCAACTACTGCCAACGGTTTCAGTTTTATTGGTAATCCATATCAATCGCCGGTGGACATGTCGGGTGTTTTGGCATCTTCAAACAATATCAACAGTACCTATTATTATGTATGGGATCCAAATATTGGAACACGTGGATCCTATGCGGCAGTGAATGTTTTAACGAATTCCAATAGTCTGGGATCAAATGCGAATAAATTACTACAACCGGGGCAAGCTTGTTTTGTGCAAACAATTAATTCGGGTTCAGCCTCATTAACATTTACAGAATCGTCAAAATCTTCGGGAATTACCAATGTATGGAAATCGGAATTGCCGTTCGATTGGGTTATAATTAAGTTGTTCAGATCCGCAGTTGGTCAAGCGCCAGGGATACTGCAAGATGCTGCAACGCTGTATTTGGATTCATTGGAATTAAGAGAGAAACATTCTTGGAATGCTGGCAAGTTGATGAATCAAGACGAAAACGTAGGGTTTAAATATTTAGGTAATAAATATGCAGTTTTTGTTGCAGGTAGAGGGTTGGATACGATTCCGTTGCATATTTCGCAGCTGAGATCTTCAGAAAATGTACTTCGATTTGAATCAAGTAATGTTAAACATGGGTTTACTCTAACATTGCTCGACACCTATAAAGATACCTCGATGTTATTGGATAGTGGGCAAGTGTCATATACCTGGGTTGCGAGAGATGGCGAATTAGATTCACAGCGATTTTATATTGTAATTGATAGAAAGCAGAATTTAGGGATACATGGGAAAACGGAGCCGTTTGGAACATATTCAGATACCAACTTGTTTCTTTTTCCAAATCCAATAGAACGTGGAGCTTGGATTCAGATACATACATCTCTGAAGTCGGTGAACCAAGTGCGATGGTGGGGAATGAATGGCAAATTGATATTGGAGGAAACTTTGGGTAGAAATACGATGCGTTTTCGAGTGAAGAATTATGCGCCTGTTGGATTGTATTGGGTTCAATTAATTGGTCCCGAGGCCAATACATGGCAAAAGGTATTGGTGAAATAACAATCTAATTGGAATAACTAATTTCGTTTCTATAAACGAATTAATTTAAAACGCGCCTGAACGTAGCTCAATAATTATGTGACGGATAGCATTGAATCAAACCACATTCAGAAGTTGGCGGCTACCATATAAGCGATATTAAAAAAGTATTTGATATAAAAAAAGCTGCCTCAAGAAGAAGCAGCTTTGATGTTTTTTGGGGCGATTAACCGGACTCGAACCGGCGACCCTCAGTGCCACAAACTGATGCTCTAACCACCTGAGCTATAACCGCCATTTATGGAGGTGCAAAATTAGTGTTTTTTTCTATTCGTTGCAAAGTAAAAAGCGATGTTTTGCATTTTTCGCAACGATTTTATCTCGGCTCATCCTTGTTGCGTACTTTTGCCGAAGTGCTGTTTCCAAAAAAGTTAATATGGATAGCGGGATGGTTCCCCAGTAATCAAGATCCTTTGTCTGGGAATTTTGTGCTCCGGCATGCCCAAGCCGTAGCGAATAATTTATCAACGAATACGGCATTTGATTCTAAACTAACGGTTTTTCATTTTCCATTATTTCGTTCAAAACAGAATTTACCGCAACCGTATTCGGATTCAAATTTGGATTGGCGGCTAGTAAATAGAAATAATCCTATTTCTAAGTCCAAAACCACGGTGTATCAATGTCATCGATTAGCTTCGTCTACGGGATTAGATACTACTTTAGGAAATACTGTTGAATCGGAGAATAATCAGGAATGTGTGATTGAGTTAATTTGGACACCAATCAAGCAGTTTAGTGGTGTTTTAAGTAGGCCGTTGAATGCAATTTGGTATTGGTTGGTTGTCTTTATTGTTTTATTAGATTATTGCAGAAAGAATGCGGATAAGCACAGCTATCTTCATTTACATGCAGGTGATAAAATCGCATGGCCTTTGGGTTTTGTAAAAAAGTACTTTTGGTCCAATGCCTTTTTGTGGTATACAGAACATTGGGCAATTTTTGGAAATGATATTGAAGATAGATATTCCAGTAGATCGCTGTTTTTTCGTTGGTATATGAAGCGAATTTGGAAACTCAGCGATGTTTCCGCTTCCATTTCATTGTTTACCCATCAACAACTGCAACACACCTATAAATTACCCAAGCGGATGCACTTATTCCGTAATCCGGTGGATACTGCTATTTTTAATGGGAATTCCTTAGCCAATACGAACCCAATCAAACATTTGTTTCCCATGTTTTCGGATATAGAAACGGAAGAAAAGAAATTTAATTGGTTACATGTTTCAAATTTTGATAATCGAAAACAAGTTCCTTTAATCATTAAGGCGTTTACTAGAATATCAGCAAATTACCCGGATATCCCTATGAATTTAATATTGGCAGGTGGGGATTCAATGGAGTTGGTTTCAAAAAATCCTGAAATTGATATCAATTTTGTGAAATCTAACTCTCAGATAAAGATAGTTGGTAAGTTGAGGCCAAAAGATTTGGCGGCACTGATGAATTTTAGTTCTGCTCTAATTTTATTTTCAACTGCGGAAAATGCACCGTGTATTATTGCAGAAGCACAATGTTGTGGTTTGCCGATCATTACCACTTCGGTAGCTGGTATTCCTGAAATGGTGGTTTCAAATGGTGTTTGGTTTACAAAGGGATTAATGGAGGAGAATTTAACTGAAACCATGGAGCAGTTTTTGCAAGAAATACAACAGGACAGATATAGAGCTGTAAAATCAAATCCTCCTAGTTTGACTGCCAGGGATGAAAAATGTGCGGATAGGGAAGAAATGTATAATGAACAAATGTTTGCTATGAAAATAGCCAGAGAGAGATTTAATCCAGATTCAATCGGCAAAGAAATATTAACTGCGTATCTGCGTTATACATCGTACTGTTAATCTGTTATAGTTTTTTTATGTGTGGTATAGCTGGATATCTTTCAACCCAATCGGAATCGAAGGAGAGGCTTGCGAACATAAAAGAGCGTTTGTTGGAGAGTATTCGATACAGAGGACCCGATGATGAAGGATTTAACGTTGTTGAGGACCAAGATGTAACAGCTGTTTTAGTTCATACCCGACTTTCTATCATAGGGTTAGGCGCAGGAGGTCATCAGCCGATGGTGTCAAAAAATGATCGATATTTACTTTCTTTTAACGGAGAATTATTCAACTACAAAGAATTAATTAATCGGTACAATTTATCGGTGCAAACATCCACCGATACGGAGGTTCTGTTGCAATTGTGGGAAAAATTTGGCGTTAAATGTTTGACGTTATTGGATGGTTTTTTTGCCTTTGCAATATGGGACAATATCGAAAAGGAATGTTTTCTCGTAAGGGACAGAACGGGTGTAAAGCCTTTATATTATTATGAACCACTACCAGGATTCATTCTATATAGTAGCGATGAGCGAACATTTTTAAAGTCAATGGATTTGGGCGTTAATCCTCCTGTATTTAATGAAAACTATTTGAATTGTTATAAGCAGGGCAAATCGGATGTGCTCTCGCCATGGGAAAATGTAAAGTGTATTCCTATAGGGAGTTTTGTTCAGTTTACGTTTGGGGCCAAGCTGAAGGAGCATAGTTCCGAAAATACGCTTTCAATGCAGCGTTGTGAATGGGCGCTAAATCTAAATACTATACCTTTTTCTGAATTAAAAGAAAAAACTCAGCTGTCTTGGGATAGTTTTAGCGGTATCGCTTCCACAGCGCAACAAATTCAGGCAACAATAGAAGATTTACCTCGGGTTTCAGAGAAAGCGGAAGTGTTGAGAAAGCAGTTGTTTTTATCCATTGCTAGACGACTTCAAAGCGATGTACCCATAGGGTTTGCGTTAAGCGGTGGATTGGACAGTTCCGCGATTACAGCAATTGCTAGCTTAATATTGGGTAAAAACGTAAAGTTGAGTACTTTTTCTATTGCTTCTGCAAATACCAAGGATGATGAATCGCGGTGGCAACGGGTAATGTCTGAATTTTTAGGGACTCAACATCGGCAAATACAAACGAATAATTTTCTTTCTGCGGATTTGCCAGAGTTTATTGAGAAAACAGGAAGACCTGCGGTCCATTGGAACAATATTGCCCACTTTAATTTGTGTAAAACGGTAAAGGAAGCGGGGATTACTGTTTTGTTTAATGGTCAGGGTGCGGATGAGATTTTTGCGGGCTATCCTCATTATTATGTTCGCCAATTAATAGATGAATGGACGACATTAATTCCACATCGAAAAAAATGGCCAATTCCAGTAACGATTGCACTGCGTCAGCGATTAAAGATTTTATTACTGGATTTAGCTCAAGTGGGAGATTCGTATCCTTTAATTATAAAAAACAAAGGCGAGTTAAATCGAGAAAAGAACGGCAAAATCAATAGAAGTAAACAAAAGGGTACATTGTATGAAGTTTTATTAGATGATTATTTTGGGGATCGATTAAATCAATTATTGCGTTTCGAGGACAGGAATGGAATGGCCAATCAAATAGAATCTCGGAATCCGTTTGCTGATGATTATTTATTATCCCAATGGATAGGTATATCTGCCTTGGATGAGAAGTTTGAAGAAGAAGCAGGGTACATGATTGGAGAATTATCGAGTAGGTTGTATCATGGATATAGCAAAGGTTTGTTGCGTGAGGCACTCACGGGTATATTGCCCGATGAAATATTATTTCGAACTGATAAAAAAGGATTTACCGTTCCTCATGCTGCATTAACCTTGGAACATTTTAGAAGTTGGGAAGAGGCAATATTAGGGGTGGATGCATTAAACAATTGGTGGGATTTTGATCTGCGAAAAAATGAGTTTAAGAAAGGTGCTAATCCTGATTTATTATTTCAATGGGCATCCTTGGGTTATTTCTTCAAATTTTCGGGTTTGAATTCCTCTGATAATGTAAATCACAGATTTCAATGACAGCACATAGACTTGCGGACCGGACTATAATTTGGCAGGGGCTAAAGGCTGTTTTAGCGATATTGGTGGTTGTATTATATTCAAGAATGATGGGTGCGGCAGGTAGAGGCCGTTTGAGTATTTGGCTAATGAATATCCAGTTGTTTATGCTGGTATTGGAATGGATGGTGGGCAGTACGTTGCCCAATTTTATGATTCAGTATGGTGTAAAACGGACATTGCGATTTTCAATTGTGCTTTCGATTGGGGTTTCCGCACTTTGGATGGCGTTGCATGGTTGTTGGATTTGGATAAATAATGGGGCACTCCCAATGTCCGAACTGTCTCTTGTATTCGGTGGCGGGTTGCTAATTTTGTTGTTATCGGTTGTAAATATTGTTTTAGGGTTTTACCAATATAAAGGCCTAGTTGAAAAGAGAAATCAATTGCAGATTTCTATTGAATTTTTGAAGTTGTTGTTGCTGTTGGTTGTACTTGCGTTTATCGCAAAAATTATTGTAGTGGGTCCCTTACAGGGATTAGGTTTATTGGGTTTAATTTGGATTGCTCCTCCTGTTTTAAATACGGAATCGGTAAGTTGGGTTTTGGTTTTTTCTATTGGTATTGCTATTTTGGTTTCGATACTGCTAAATAGAAAACAGTGGCGGATTGAACTAGAGAAAGATACTATCTCAGAAAATGGTAGGGACTCCGAGAATGGTGGGGAAGAGCCGTTAACTGAGGAAAAGTTGGGAAGGGTTAATTCCAAGAATTCGGGATCAACAGCATTTTCTTCCCTACAAAGTAATCGTTGGGTACTTCCGAGAAGAGCTTTTAGTGATGGCTTTTGGTCGCAGGCTGGCCACCTCCTTTATTTTGCTATTACAAGGGCACCTTTATGGGCCTTGAATTTTTGGAGCGCTGATAAATCAATCATTGGAGTACTTGCTAATGTGTGGCTGATGTGGGATACCCTCATGGTGATTGCCAATTCCTATGGTGTGGTGATTCATAGTATGGCCTTGCAACCTTCTAGTGAAAATATACGGGATGTTTTGGGTCAATTTATTCGAAAAAGTTTCGTACGTTCTTTGCTCGTATGTTTGGTTGTTAGTGTGATTCCTGACGATGTGTATTCTACCATTTTTGGTTGGGAATTTTCCAATATGAATCGATATTTCATACTTCTAGTTCCTACGATTCTATTGTCTGCAATTTGTTCTCCAATTGCCCATTGGTTGCATGCAACCAATCGGTTTATTGAATTATTTAGAATTTATTTATCGACGGTAATTATGTATGTGAGCGTTCTTGTGTTTGGACTGATTTTCCCTGGAGTAGTTTATCATATTAAATTGAAATTAAAGGGCTTCATTGAAAATTTGTTTTCTCATAGGTCCTTGTACAGTTCGGATTTGGTAGTAGTTAATTGGGAGGTTATTGCCTTGTTTCCTGCTTTTATATGCATGTTTTTATTGTTGCTGCGTTCCGTGAGGCGCATGGAACAATTGAAAAAGTGTTAATTATACACTTGTTAGGTCTTCATGAAATAAAGTGAACAATTGGAAACATTGTTAAGATATTGTGATGAGAATGGGGAGAATCGTGCTATTTTTGCCCCGAAATTTTTTAACAAAAAATCAAGTTATGTCAGCCCAACAAAATGGCGGAACTCCTCGTTACAA
>JACCDW011609030.1_pt1 | contig 16416 bp, 8 predicted proteins | sample 7449781 | NCBI WGS metagenome assembly JACCDW01 (sample SAMN15323449, study PRJNA562643) | freshwater metagenome | isolation source: river surface water | place: USA:Blue River Watershed | collected 2017-08-18
ACTTACCAAATCATTACATCATTATGCTATACAAATATATTCAATCAGTAAACTTTTTGTGACCAGACTTCCTCAAAAATGAGGAGGAGTTTGAGGAGGCCCGTTTTTGACCTAGGATCAGACCTAGGAAAAAGCCTGCTTTTTGCCTTTTGATCAACATGGCCTTTTCAAAGTTGTAAACGGTATTTATAGTTACAATAAAAGACCTTTTATTTAGTTATTGTTAATGCTAGTTGTTCAACCTTTCAAGTGCTTGTAGGTTTTGCATAGTATGAAATAAGTCTTGTGAGGAGCAATGAGGAGGAACAGAAATCTTGTTAAAGCAAATATTTATAGATTTATAAAGGTAAAATTTAGGATGTTAACATTTTGTCCAAGAAGGATAACATTTTGTCCAAGAAGGTTAACATTTTGTCAGAAAAGGTTAACATTTTGTCACTATATGTTTGTGTTTTTAGAAGGTTTGTAGTACAATTTATTAGACCTAGATGATAACAGTATTTTAGACTAAAAATACAACATTTTACTTACCAAAACATTACATCATTATGCTATACCAATATATTCAATCAGTAAACTTTTTGTGACCAGACTTCCTCAAAAATGAAGAGGAGTTTGAGGAGGCCCGTTTTTGACCTAGGATCAGACCTAGGGAAAAGCCTGCTTTTTGCCTTTTGATCAACATGGCCTTTTCAAAGTTGTAAAAGGTATTTATAGTTACAATAAAAGAGTTAACTGATCTGAAATAACCACCAATATGTTCATATATCCACGAACAGAAGATATATGATTCCAAAAAAGAATTGAAATGAACTTATAAGTCTTAAAGCTGCCTAAATTGTTTTGATAAAAGCTGTTGTATTTAATATAGTGTGTCTAACTTCTTTTATAATCATCATCAAGACGAATAACATCATCTAGTTGTGGCGTTGATACTTCAAAGACCTTGCAATCACCATGTTTGGCAGACATTCTATGAATGATTCCAGGTGCAATATGATAATAATTACCAGCTGTTAGAGTAATATCATCTTTATCAATTTGTAATGTAAGTATGCCATCTTGGACATATATTGTTTCTTCTTTTTCTTTATGGTATTGAAGTGATAATCTATGCTTGTCTTTGATAAACAATACTTTTCCTACATAATTGTTAGTCTTTGCCCAAATTTGCTCATAACCCCATGGCTTTTCTACATTGTATGATACAAAATTACTATTGATCATGCAGATATTTATTTCCATATTTTTATATCAGTTTTGAAACTTACAAGAAGGAAAAACACATATTCATAGATCATAAACGTAAATGATGGTGTGAAGCATGCATACCAAAATCATAATAGAAAAGATTATATGAAGAAAAAATAATAAGAAAATACAAGATTTATAAGGACTAAAAATCGGCGTTAAAAGGTGTAAAAATTCTTTTTTTGTCAAAATGTTTGAGTTTGTATCAGACATATTCTATATATATAAATTTGGACAATATATCACACTATCTCTTGTAACCTTTTCTTCAAATTCTGTATTTTATCTGCAAGTATCTGTGTGGCACATACATTCATGGTATATACAGAAGATTTATCTAATACATGAAAATCCTCAACCTTTTTACCATAAACAAATACTTGATCTCCTTCTATCATTCTATCAATTGTTATTGTATGCTCAGCCACTGCAATTACCTTATATTCATCACCATGATTCAACATATCAATTATATAAACCATATCTCCTATAATAACATGATGATCAGATATGTAAATTGTATCATACTGAATATCAGCATATCTATAAATATTTGGAATTACATCTACATGCAGTCTTACAGCATGTGGAAGGATCTCTCTGATATTCTGTGCAATAAAACCATAGACAAGATTAGAACCTCTACTAGCTACATCAATGTACTGATATGTCTTGGGTTGAATTTCCATGATGCTTTTTAAAGCACTGTGATCATCAATATCAATAATATCTTTCTTGATCCTACTGTCAGACGTTGCTGATATATTACCTGATACCAATACAGAAGACTCAAATACACTACAAATTCCATCAACTATCTTAGCCTCACTCACACTTGAAAGATTATTGTTGTTCACAGAAAAATACCTATATAAACCTTGAATGCTATCTGCACCAACTCCAACATGCAATTTGGTATCAGGACTGCTGACCTTGTTGATTGCAAGTAATCCGTCACCATATATTATATTATTAGTACTATCAGACCATCTATGTATTCCCAGTGTTTGTGGAACAGGTTCCTTACCAAGTGACAGAGTATATCTTATTATAACCAGACCTGACCCACCGCTTCCTGATACAATATAAGCACCTGATTGATCTTGATTGTAGGAGATTGCTCCACCACCTGAGCCTGTGTTTGGCATACCATTGGCACCAGCTGGTCCGGTTGCATCAATTCCTGAACCACCTCCACCATATCCTCCATTAATAATTATGGGAGAATCTTGATAGCCTCCACCACCACCACCTCCACCAATATAAAACTTATCATTATGCATTATACCAAAATCACTTAAAGGACTGAAATATTCCTTGAAATTGTAGGTCATACCATTTTGTAATATTACTTGATAGGCTCCACTGCCACCTGCTCCGACAGATGCTAACGTTCCACTCACTCCAAATGATCCTATGCCTCCGCCACCGCCTGCATTCAATTCATTGTTATCTCCAGTACTCTCTACACTTGTACCTCCAATATTTCCAAGAACAGCATAATTGATGTTTACAACTGGTCCACTGATGATGTTACCATTTACTACATTTGTTAACAACACATAATCAGTAGGCCCTGCATAGTCTGCACCACTGCCTCCTGATGATCCACCTGTCTTTCCAGAATTATTAAATTTACCACCACCACCTCCACCTTTTGCTATAAAAATATTGCCTATTTTACTGTCTTCACCATTTTGGCCAAAATCATTGAATTGTACACCAAGACCTCCTTGCCCTACTACTATATCATATGTACCTGGAGTAAATGTATAGCCCATACTTATCACACATGCTCCCGAACCTCCACCACCACCTATGGTACCTCCACCACTTCCTCCACCTCCTATTAGAAAAACATCACATTCTGTGTCATGATGAAATGTTATACTGCCATTTGAAGTAAAAGTATGATAATATGTATTGCCTAGAATTCGTCTATAACTTGTTGTGGATACACCATTTTCAGTGATGGAAGGATGAATATTTGGTATTGGTCTGAACTGGACTATATTAGCATTGCCATCAAATATAGTTAAATTACTATTATATAATTCTAATCTATTTGCATTACTATTTTCAGCAATATTTCTGCCAATTACAACAGTATTCATAAAAGATATGTTGTCATCATTCATGGTATACCATAACTTTCTTTCATCAAATCTTTTGATAACATCATCGATCCTATTTGACGTATTCAGAACAGAATCCTGAATCATTTCAACATGATATTGAACATTATTTGACATATTCAAATCATTGGTTGTTACAATATGATTCAAGGTGTTAGATGCAATATGAAAACCAACATCTAAGGAATAGATATAGTTTGAAGTGTCTCTATTAAGATCATTTATTTGCTGTTGAATGTAGTATCTTAGCCCTGACATAGATTCTATTTCAACTGGCTTTGTAGAATTCAAGAGACCATCGGTTATTTGCAAACTACCTGCAATATCAAGCTTTACATTGGGCATGGAAACTCCAATACCTACATTATAAAAATCATTGAATGTAAATCCATTTATAGCATCCCATCCAATGACGTTTTTGATTATACCATCTAGATGTCCAGATAGATCACTGGATATCTTATCACTGTATATACACAAGTCATTTGAGGTTAGCTTAAAATAATTTGATGTATCTATATCAGATGCTACCAGATGCATCATAACATGATTTGATGTATGCCTTATGGTATCAGTGATCAAATTTGATATATTTAGTACATAATTAGACGCATTGAGCTCAAATGACAGTACATTGCTATTCATAGCCTTGACAAAGTCATCATTATAATTGCATGTCATCGCAAAATATGCATAATTGTCAAGGATTTTCCTATCAATATTGCTATGAATTACCAGCTCAGTTTCATTCAAGTCCTTCATATGCTGATTGCAAGAAAAATCAGTATATTTCAAGACATTATTACTGTTCGTCATAATTTGATCTTGTATTTTACCAAGTGTACCACTCAAATAGTTAATTGTATTACTAGTAATGTCATTTATAGTACCTGAAAAGAATAAATTCCCATTAACATCTATTTTTTCATTAGCATCTTTATTTATACCACAATTGCCTTGATTGTTGACCATCAATACATTTGCTAGATTTATTATACTAGCTGTACCTGTTTGTAATATCTTGAATGCAGGTATCATATTAGCAGTTATTTCAACAGTTTCTATTTCATATGAAATAGGATAGATATATAATATATATTTATTTGTCACATTTAACTTGCCAGTAACTGTCAACATACCTCCCACAATAACACTTTTATCATATATATTATCATGAATCATGCCATCTACAATGAGATCAGCATTATAAGAGTTTATATACTCGTTTAAATTATTTTCCATACTTCTGACATAAGTAATATTATAATCATTAGATGTACTGATAATATTTTCAGCATAAGCTTTCTTATAAAAAATATTTGAAGTGCCTTCAACCACACTATCAAGTGTTTTGATTCTGAAAACATTTGGATTAAGTATACCAAATGTGTTGTAAGACTTTAGTGAAAGCTGTCCCTTTTCTATCTCCAATTCAGTGAATGCAACACTGTAGCTGTCAAAAAGTTTAATTTTTGATATCAGGAACTCGCTTGGAGTACATGTCAAGCCATTTGAAATGATGTCAAAACTTAGCCTATTTTCACCTAAATATATAGAATTACTTGTGACATATACATCTTCCCATCTTGTAGTAGATGATCCTAGATCAAATTGTCTGTTTTTGAATGGCACAACATTACCTTTGGTCAATATGGCATTGGTCTTTAGATTATTTGTATAAACATTATTACTGATAATATGCTTGGATGAACCTGTTTTCAATCTATCTATTGTCAAGACATCGATGTTTGTATTTTGTACATTTGATACATCAGATATCCTTGATTTAAAATTATCATTTATGATATATTGTACATAATTCGAAGTATCAGAATAATGATAAGTTGTATCATAGAATCGCACAACTTGATTAGATGTTGCATTCAAATGTTGCATGATCATATTGGACATACTTCTAGTATATACACCAAGCCAGTTTTTAATGCGTACATCCATTTGATTAATTTCTGGAAACAATTGATTGGAAGTAAACGTGTTGTTGGCATAAAGTTGCATCTTGTTATTTTCAATATAGTTGAGAGCAGGTATATGCAAAGCATCAAATGCATCTTCTAAAACTGTTTTAGGTAACTTGTAATCAGCTATGAAAAATGCAGAGAGATTGAAAGTACCTGTATTGTATAGATTTGCAAGTCTACATACATAAGTTGTTGCAGTTGGTTTGGTGAATTTACTTATATTAAAATAGTTTTTGGCACCATTGTTGATCTTAACATATCCTGTATTGCCACCATTGAAAATATTCCATGTAAGGTAAAACCAATCATTATTTGTGTAGGGATATGTGTATAATACTTGTGAATTTACTGAAAATACAAGAGAATTCTCAACATTTTGTATTAGAATAGATGAATCTTTATTTCCATTGAAATCAACTTGTGTAAGATTCATGAATCCACCATTGTTTAATTGTATCTTGTGCACAATAACAGCAAAAAATCTGAATGATTTTTTCTGATATGTCTCTGGTATAATAAATTCATTTACAGTGTAAATTCTATAGTCTATGACATCTGTTTTGTTATGAATCTGCTTCCATGAATAATGTCTGGGATTATTCCAAGCATTTGGATGATCAGAAGCATATAGACTGAAACTATTTGGACATCCTGTTGTTGAAGAATTATTAAGATAAAACTTGTATTTTTCCAAAAAGATATTCTCACCAAGATCAATCATAAACCATTCACCATAATAGGATGTATCATTACTAAAATAGTTTAGTATATTCTTTGCAAGACCACTAGATCTGTCATATGAATCGGCAGCAGTCATATAGCCAGGTGCAGCAGAATCTGTTTCGACACCCCATCGTAAGTCATCATAGAGTCTCCATGACCTGTATATATCAGTTGAGGAGCTTTCTGCAGTGCGTATGGTAATGCCACTGCTATTGGTAATAGATGGTGCATTCAAAGTCTGTTTGGGATATCTGACTGAATTTTCAAAAATATTGTAGTAAAATATATGATCATTTAGGGCTAGATTATTTGGCTTTATCCATGTATGTATAGATAAATAGTTGAAATCATAGAAATTTGCTACTGGTAATGATGCAAAGCTTTTTGCATTCATGAGAATACTATCCATATCAATATATTCATTATATTGATAATTGACATTATAGGTAGTGGTCAGTGATCTATTATTACCTGAACTGTCAGCCTTTCTATCAGCTTGTTTGAATTCATATAATAGATATTTGTTGTAGTTGGAAGTATCTAATAACATAGTAGATATAAGAAAGTTAGATGTCATAACAATTGTATTAATAGAACTATTGTAGAAATTCTCGATAGCATTAGCATTCTGATTAGATGTTTCTTGATAAAGTAGGTCAAATAAGTGATTTGAATATGTTTGTATAACATAATTTGTATCTAAAACAGTTTTTTGTATATGTGTTAAAAGTTCATTAGATGAGAATATTATGTTGTTATCAATTATATTGCTTTTATTCATAATCATGTCATGGTATGCAGGTATATCTATTTGAAAATAATTGACAAAGTTAGTAATATGACGAATATCATTGGAAGAAGAATTATATATTTTGTCAAGGGTGTTTGTGAATATATTGGAATAGTTTAGGTATCTAGTAATCTGGTCATTTGATGTCTCATCTAAAAAATAACTGGATTCAGGAAATATAAAATTTTTAACTGCATTCTTAGTCATGAAGAGATTGCAACCTGTTGCGAAAGTTGTTGTTGACAAACTTGGAAAATCTATAGCACTTATAAGATTGTTATCATGATCATATGAATTTAATATGCAGCCATTTTCAGGTGATAGAAGACTATAATTACCAGCTTCATCAATTAGTTTCAATAATTTGGCATTCATTGCCAGCGATGTATGATTGCTTTTTAGGAATGATATATTGGAATCGTGTTGAATTCTTGCATCAAGATTATTCAAATATATGGTTGAATGCTCTGCTAGAAACAAATGATTAAAATTTTGTATCTTTGCACTTGATGATGATAACACATAATTTGATACAGTTAGATCAGTATAACTAGAAATCTTATTATTGTCAAAACCGAGCATTTTTTGCAGGTGCATTTGGTCTGTATATGTTCCAAAGTAACCTTCATCACTGCAACCAATATACATGGCATTACTTGTGATAATATTTGAATCATCTGCAATTAACATGATATAGCCATGTTGATTTCTGGATAGAAATTTAGCTATAGATGGTTCATCATATCTAACTATGAAATCTATCTCTGGAAGATAAAACATAGATCACTCTATTTTAGATATATGAATTATTTTACACAAAATTAGATATCTCTCCTAAGTAATGAAGGAATAGTCTTATTTGTTCTTCTCTAGAATGTTGTATCCAGTGTTCAAGAGTCCTATAATTGTTGAAATGTATGTTTTCTTTAATAAATATTGGATTATTATGATCATCAAAAAAACAGTAAGGTGGTAGGTATGTATATAATAACCCACCATCATTAAACAGATCATATAATTTAGATAAGAAAACTGCACTTGTTGCACCAGAGGTCCTAGTATTTTCTATTTCTAAATCACCAGGAATTACACATAAATTGAAGACAATAAATTCAATGTCACCAATGATTCTGGATATATATATTTCATAGTATGAAAATCCATCATGTAAAATTTCTGTGTGTTTGATTGTTAGCATTTCATCATATGGAGCATGAATCAACTCTGGTCTCTGAATGTTTGGAACAATTACTTTCATAATTTTCATGAGATCATCAATAGCCTTCTCAACTTCTTCATTGGTAAGTATTTTATTTGTAGCTGGATTGTTAATTTTTTTTCTCTCATTGATTCTTGTTAATATATGGTTATAAAAATTTGGCGCATAGAAACAGTAGATAAATTGTTTACCATTTATAGTGCTAACTAATTTGAACATGAGTTGTAGTTTTGCAAGTGGATATTCTTTATCATCAAAATCTAACTGATCAGTGCTTGTTAAATCAGTGTTTTGCACACATTTGTTTGGTTCAGCATCCGTGGCATTACTTGATTTCAATATATTTTCTAGGAAATATTGTCTGTCCTTATCAATTAATTCAGATGCATTTTGAGATGCTGAAATACGTGATGGTGAAGCATTAGTTTCACGTAACAGATCTAATATACCTTTGTTCATGATGGATTGATACATGCTGATGACATGTTTATTATCATTATATGTTTTCACAATAGTCTGATATTCTTGATCTTTAATATGATATGGGAATAATTGATTGACTACATTTAATAGGGTGTTATTAGGAAGTTGCATGACAGGTTTCTTTGGAGGAGTTGTAATTGGTAATTTGAGTTCAGACCTACTAGTAGAATACTCTTTCCATTCATTTACTTTCTTTTTGTATTTTGATTTGAGACTTTTGTATCTATTGAGATATTTGTTATATTCATCATCATTTTTGAAAAGACGATCTGGAATCTTTAGAGTTTCAAGGTCAATATTTTTGATTCCTATTTTTTCCAATATTGTTATGAGAGGATCTTCAATAGGAGTCAAAGGTGTATGGTCTAAGTTTTTAAATGGAGAATTCAATGGATTACTTTGATAGTTGTAAGTATCATAAATTTCACCATAATAATCTAATAGCTTATGGAATATATTCGTGCTAAAAATATGGCCAATGATCATATTGATTGCTGTAACTTCTTGATTATTGTAAATATCTCTCAAGAAGTTATCCTTCATCAAAAAATCTTGAATTTCAGAATGAATAGTTTTTCTTTTTTTGATGATTTTGAAAAATGATGAATAAAAATCTACATCAGAAATGAAATTATATAAATGTTCTAGTTTTATATAATATTTATTGATATCATTTACATAAGAAGACATTTCATCAATATCAGTGAATAATATGTATATAGCATAGAATACATATTGTTGCAAACATTCTACAAAAATATCTGACAAATATTTTGTCACTTCTTTTTCATAATTGCTTAATATATTATTTTGTAAAATGATATCATAAACATATTTATTTTGCTGTGATGAATGGTCATAAGGAAAATACAAGGGATGATCTGGATCATCCTTTACTTGAATATAGAATAAAATATCAATATTTCCATTGAATAATAGATGATTATCAGGAAGTTTTTCTTTGATATCCATTATTGGCATGTTTTGTTCTTTGAAAAGATTGTATGCCATGACATATAATTTGGCATAAGTAGATTCAGAATCAATTCTGGGAGATATTTTCTTTTTGTCAATGGGATCTTGTAAGGGATTAATGATCCATTTATGTACTATATCTTGTATGTAATCTTTATTTTGAAGTTGTTGACAATGATGATGCAGATTTTTGAAAGCCTTTTGAGTTTCAGATATTTCAAGATTATTGATAGGATTACGTTTATTGGCATACATTGAATTGCAGTCAGCTAACGTAACACCAGCAGTGGAAAATGGCATGTTCTATAATATTGAGTTAAAATAAAATATTACATGTTGATCTCATGTACTATTTTTTATCCTTAATTAGTATTAGAGGATTACGCATGATGGCAAATAATAACATGTACAATTCAAAGTTTTTAGATAGCGTAAGAAATGATGAATTACAAAGAGGTACTAAACTGTATGAAAAAAGCAAGAATCCTATGATAACTGGTGTAGTTCCAAGACCTGCATATGCATCCCTATTTAGTCCAGATGTTAGTAGTGGTAATGAAGTTGATACAGATGGGAATGTAAGGCTATTATCAGGTGATAAGATGAATTTGCAAGATTTTAAGCACAACAATATGCAGCCATTTTTGCGTAAAGGAATAACACAGAATACTGATATAGAAAAATTTACTCAAAGACTTGACATGAATACTGGTAATGATAGGTACTACACTCCTAAGAGAGAAGTTACAAACATGTTTAAGCCAGTAAAGGGATATAGTAATGTGAATGGTTCGAAACAGTATACAGATTTCTTTAGATCTCGAATAGAAGCTCCTAAAATGCAAAATAATGTAGGGCCATCTGATAAGGTGTATGTAGGACCTGGATTGAATAAAGGATATTCAAGTGTAGGAACAGGAGGTTTTCATCAGGCAGATACAAATAATTATGCTGCACCTAGATCATTGGATGAATTGAGATCAAAGGTAAATCAAAAACAGACATATTTTGAAGTACCATTTCAATCTCCTGTGAAAGGTGTTGAACAACGAGGCATAGTCTCACCATATGCTAAAAATAGACCAGAGACAACTTATGCCATGAATGAAGACAACTTATTTCGAACAACTGGTGCTGTAATAAAAGAGACTGGAAGGCCTGAATTGGCTCTGAAGAATCCAACTAGGACAGATATGCATGTAGAATATTCTGGAGGTGCAAAATATGAAAATATCAAAGGTATTGGAAATGACGATGATTATGGGAAAAGTAAGATAATGGTTTATGATAATGAGAGACAAAAGACAGAGACATGTACAGTTGTCTCAAATTTGACAACAAATGTAAAAGCAGTTATCATGCCAGTGATAGATGCCATGAAATTGTCTGTCAAAGAGTATTTAGTAGATGCTCCAAGGTCTGCAGGAGGAAATGCTAATCCACAAATGCCAAGTAAAGGAACTGTTCATGATCCAACTGATGTAGCCAAGACTACAGTCAAAGAGACTACATTACAGGACAGTGAAACATTGAATTTAGCAGGTCCTAATGAGACATATTCAGGTATGCAAGATATTGCCAAGACAACTATTAAGGAAACATTAGTACATGATAGTGATCATTTGAATATAAAACCAGGAAATGGTTTTTCATATGTCATGATAGATGATGATGCCAGAACCACAATACGAGAAACATTACCAGTGATTGATACAAAAAGAAATATTGGATCAGTTTCTTATAAGGTATATATGTATAATCCTGAAATAGCTCTGAAGAAGACAGTCAGAGAAACTGTTGTCAGAGGAAGTTCAGAACTTGGTTTCATAGGAGGTGTGATCAACAGAATTTTGGGTGGTTACATATGTTCAGATGTGGAGCTGAAGAACACTCATAAACAATTTACATCAGATAATGGTGACTTTGGTATTGCGAAGTTTATAAATAAATTCATGCAGACTAATAGAAATATTGCAATAGAGACTGATGGTGCAAGAGAGAAGTTGTTGATGGATGCATCATATACAGCTCCTGCAGGCAATATGAATATACCTATTGACAAGACAGATATTGATATGAAGTCTAATAAGCTTATTATTGATAGCTATGCATCAAGGGAGGCTGGAAATGTTGATGTAGTATATCAGAGACCACCAATGATTGATGAATCTGTTATAACAAAGGATAAGGATGTCAATAATGCATATGCCAATAGGTTAGATAAAGATATATTGGAACCTCTGAAATATAATGATTTAAATATTAATATTGTTCCTATATAGAAATGGACATGGATGATGCAGATGATATTCCAAAGGAGAATGAGGATGATAATATGTATGATAATTTGTCAAGAAATAGTAAAATAGAAGATGATATGCTAATTTTCAATTTGGAGAAAGATGATGTTATCATGACATCTACATCAATGTTGAATGTATTATATATGGTTGGAAATGTAAATATAGAAAGGAATAAGATCAGTGCTAAGGAAGATGGAGGGACAGTGGTGATGTCTTCATCATATGTTGGAAAGATAATGAAGATGAAAATTGAAAAGGATAAATCTTATTTTGTGTGTAAATATGCATTGATGGCTTATACAGATAACATCAATGTTAGTATTGACATGCAGATCAGATGTACATCAGGAAATTTCGGATATGTATGGTTGGCTGCTTATGGTAATTCAAAGAAAATTTTAGATGATACCACAACAGATGAAAAGTTGTGGGTGAATTCTGGTACATTTTTGTTTGGCCTTTCAAAGCCTATTCTAGATAAGAATGGGAACTACATATTTACATCACCATATGAAATTTATATACAGACTAAGAACATCAATAATTTGCTAAATACACCATCATTTTCAGTTCCACAATTTTCTGTGCCTGGAATACAGGAAGCTGTATTGCCTGGTGCACCACTTCAGTTACCAATCATACAACCTGTACAACAGCCTCAACAACAGCCTCAACAACAGCCTCAACAACAGCCTCAACAACAGCCTCAACAACAGCCTCAACAACAGCCACAACAGCCTCAACAACAGCCTCAACAACAGCCACAACAGCCTCAACAACAGCCTCAACAACAGCCTCAACAACAGCAACCTGTAAGACTGCCACAACAAGTTCCACAACAGCTAAAACAAAATGTTCCACAAGCACCAGCATATAATATGCAACAAGTTGTGCAACAGCCTAAGAAAAGTTTCTTAGCTTCTCTCTTTAGTGGTGGTGGAATATCTCGAGAAGAAAAAGATTTAAGACAAATGTTACGCAATATATAAGGTCAACTATATGTTATATTTATAGTAAATGCTACAAAGTTTGATAGATACAAAGAAAGAGTACATTGAACATATTCAGGATCTACTAGGCATACCTATAGCAGAAAAGATCTATACAATCTACATGGATTGTCAGAAGAAAGGTCTGAGACATTTTCAATATGAACTTAATCAGATTCCAAAATGGAATAATTATACTATTGAACAAGAAACAAAGGTAGTCTTAGATAAATCTAAATGTACCTATTTGAATAAATTGTTGAAATTGACTATCATGACATCTGTCAAAATAAAATTATATGAATTTAAATACAATGTAAGTAATAAGGAATTGTTAAAGAATATTGATATTCCAAATGTAAGTGATTTTGTACATAAATGCTTTATAAATGCGTCACAATTTGCATGGAAAAATCCTTATTTATTTGTACAAACAAATTTAAAGTCTGTGGAAATTCAAAACAATTTGAATATAATTGAACATAATATAAGAAAGGTTGTTGCTAAAACAATAAAAGAATGTGTAAATATCAAAGAAATTATAGAGTACATTGATGAAATGATTTCTAATACAGAAAAGAAAAAGAAAAAGAACACTAAAAAACAATCCTATAATGAAAGTTTGCAATCTTCAGAAAGTGAAGCAGAAAGTATCCATGAAGCTGAAGATGATGAAGAAGCTGAAGATGAAGATGATGAAGATGATGAAGTTGATGAAGAAGCTGAAGAAGCTGAAGATGATGAAGTTGATGAAGATGATGCAAAAAAGAATGAAAATAAACATCTAGATAATGAAAATAAACATCTAGATAATGATAATGAACATGTAGATGATGATGAAAATAAACATCTAGATAATGAAAATAAACATCTAGATAATGAAAATAAACATGTAGAGAATGATAATGAACATGTAGATGATGATGAAAATAATGGTAATGAACATCTAGAAAGCGATAGTTATGATGATGAAGAATATGATAGAGATCATAAATATTATCAATCTAAAAATAAGGATAATAAAGATAGTGAAGATGATACAGATACAGATACTGGTGAGGATAGTGTAGTAATCGAGAGTGATTCTGAAGAAGATATACAACAAGTTGCAGAAAATATCAAAGTAGTAAATATTGATCCTATATCTGATAAATCATCATCTAGAAATAAAAAGAGACCATCATTCTTCTGACAAAAAAAATGATTATCTTATTATAATTTTGAGTTAAGGACAGTCTTAGAAAATATGTTTCATGGTATGTTAGTCAGCTATAAAATGCTATCATCAAAACATGATTGTATATACAATGAATATAAAATAATGATGGAAAAATATGTACAGCTTAAGATCAGAAATAAACAGTTGCAAAAAGAAATCAATAAATTGAGAAAATCAAATAGATTGTTGCAGTCTACTTCATCATGCAATGATAAATATATTGAATGCATTCAATGCATTGAGTCCAATGAATCCAATAAACATGATGAAATAGATGTGGATGTGGATACATATGATGAAATAGATGTGGTACTAGTTTAGCTAATATCTAGACACAGAACTTGTCTTCTTTACTTTTATGACATTGGTATTCTTTTTTTTAGTGAAAACCCCAGAATCAAAAGGTTCTTCATCTTGCTCTTCATCATTATGCATACCATATTCTTGACGCTGTTCTTCCAAAGCTTGTAGTTCCCACAGATCAGAACCACACATTTTGAAATTGGTTTCAGTAGCTTTATACCAAAAGACTTGATCCTCCAATTTGTTGCTCTGTGTCTTATTGTCAATTACTAAACATTCAAAGTTTTCTGTTGTTTGCATCATTACTTGTTCAAAAGCTTCAAATGTCGGAAACATACCAGCATAATGATGATAGATTTTTTCACGTTCTCTCCGAATATTGTTTCGAAATATAAAAATATAGTCAATATTATTTCTCAAAACTGGAGGCAGACCCAGAGCATGTTGCAAAGTTATCAAGAAAAATATTTTGTAATGTCTACCATTCATAAATATTTTGTGAATATTTCTATTATTGATCCAGCGTTTGTCATACATACAATCATCTAGTATCAAAAAAGCTCTTGCATCAATCTGAGAGTTACCAAACTTCTTTATTTCTCTTTTACGTTCTGATGATATCTTTGTTTGTCTGTCTAAAAATTTTTCAATAGTAGCTTCTGTAGGCTCATCATAAATCAACATCTTTGGTATGAATTTTTCAAAGAATCCATTTGCAGCTTCAGTTGGACTTACTACTACTCCTACAGGAATATCTCTGTGATAATTCAAGATATCACGCAATGTCCAACTTTTCCCAGTATGCCTCTTACCCAGGAAAATCAGGACACTATCCGATGCAATCTTAGATGGATCAAATTTTTTGAGCTCTAATTTCATGATTATACTATAGTAATGATTATTTTTTAAGCTTTATATTTAGTTAAGAAGTTGTTCTGTTCTTTCTGTTCTTATCTCAGAAATTGCTATTACTTCTTCTTTACTTGCATAAAGTTTCTTTTGCCTAGATAACCATGAAAATGATAATATGTCATGTTATTTTCCATGTTTATTTTGAAATATATCCTTAACATAATATAGAATGATAATACTACCTGCATTAGATTTTATATTTGACTTCAAACATAGTTCAGGCAAAGAAATCAGTATAAGAAATTTATTCAATGATAGTACATTAAATATAATTAAATTTAATGATATATATGAAAAAGATATGAATACTACACATTTTTTTGATATACCTATTAAAGAAAACATAACAAGTAGAGAAATAAAAACCATTAAAAATGATGAGAATAATAAACAAAATATTTTAGATATCCATTTACATCTAGATCCAGCAACAAAAAATCATGTAAGATCTTCTGTAGTAATGTTTTTTCAAAAAGGAAATAATGCATATTCAGAATATACAAAACAAAATAAAGAATGTAGTATAAAAACATATGAAGAAATAAGAAAAGAAGTTGAAACTATTGTAAATATCTACATTGATGTAAATAGACCAATCACTATTTGGAAAGGAAAAATGGATAATGAGAATATCATAAGGTATGTATTTTTATGTTTTGATCACTTAGATATAATAGATATATCACATCAGAATTCAGTATCAGATTCTTGTATACCATCCTCTGATTATGATTCAATGATGTACCGAAAATTATTATCAGCATATCAAGTCAGTTGTATAACATATCATGTAGCATTTCAAAACTTGCACTTCAAAGAATTGGAAACATTTCTTAACAAGTTTTATGATAGTACAATCAATATATGGTATGAATCAAAAATGAATGAATCAAAATTAGAAGAAATAAAAAGATATGCAAGCAATGAATGTAGAAAAACTATAAAAAAAACATTTTTAAATTTTTTGCAAGATAAATCCAGAAACATGTCATCAAGAAGATCACCATCACCAATGGCTAAAGCTGTATCAAGAAGGTCGCCATCACCAATGGCTAAAACTGTATCAAGAAGGTCACCATCACCAATGGCTAAAACTGTATCAAGAAGGTCACCATCACCAATGGCTAAAACTGTA
>JACCDW011762340.1_pt1 | contig 16416 bp, 13 predicted proteins | sample 7449781 | NCBI WGS metagenome assembly JACCDW01 (sample SAMN15323449, study PRJNA562643) | freshwater metagenome | isolation source: river surface water | place: USA:Blue River Watershed | collected 2017-08-18
AAACCTAAGAAGTACAAAGTACTTTCATCCTGTTGGAAACGATTTCGACCTTCCAAAAGAAAATGAACATTGGAAGTTTCTAAATCAAGAAAATATTGTAAAAGAAACCATCAATAAAATCGACATACATGATTATGGTATAAGATTTGCACTAGCAAAGGAAACAAAGACTGAAAACTGTTTCCATTCAGAAAATGCATTTACAAAATATCGTAAAAGAATTGTTTATTCGTGGGGTGAAGACATTCAGTTTCACCTCTCTAAAAATTTAAAAAATGAAAAAATTTACTATGATATCGAAATCGAACTCAACCCATTAAACAACAAAACTTTTAAAAATTTCATTGATTTTCTTGGAAACGCGTTTTTATCATGTTATCAAAATACAAATAAAGTAATGAAAGAGCGTACTAGAAATAGTATTCTCAAGGATTTTCAAATCTTGGTCAACTCTAAAAAATTTATAGGTTCTAAAGCAGAAAGCCTGTACTATGAAAAGTTAAATTTTGAAGAAGAATACGCTGTTTCTCAAAAATTTGATGGTGAAAGAAAATTACTGTACTTTAGAAAATCTCGTATAATCGTCATAAATTACAATAATTTTTTATGGGTTTTAAACAAGGACCCTTTGAATGATGATATTGTAGATTCTTATGAAAATAGTGTTTTTGACTGTGAGCATTACAATGGGAAATTTTATATATTTGATGTTCTTTATCATAAAGGACAAAAAGTTACATCAAACTTGAAGGAAAGATTTAATATTTATAAAAAATTAATCAGTGATTTAAAATATGAAAATATTCTAGTCAAAGAGCATTACTTCTCTCCAAACCTATATAAAAACGTTTTGGAAACACTAAGTATCAAAAACGAATTCGTCACAGACGGTGTTATAATCACACCAGTCAACGGTGGTGTTCCTCTTAAATATAAAGATGGTGAACCCAATACTGTAGACTTTAAAATCAAAAAATGTGGAGGAGGTAAATGGGAACTTTATTGTTACACTACGCACAACAAAGAAGTGGTGTATGAAAACAAGGAATATGACATCAAGGGAGTATCTTATATTGATTTGTCTACGGATGCAAAGTATGCAGACGGTACAGTTGTGGAATTTTACTATGACAAATACCATAACAATTTTATTCCTATACGTCAAAGACTGGATAAAATACGTGGTAATTTCAAAAATGTTGTAGATGACAACTTGTTTTTGGATTTGTATCCTTTCAGGTTACAATGGTTGAAAAATCCAAACATGACGGATTATGACATTTACTTTTACAACATCAAAAGGTATATAAATTATACCTGTAGAAACGTGATTAAGGAGTATAAAAACAGAGGAACTGCCGTGTTGTATTCTTGGGCTACAGATGATATTTACAAAATCATTGACAACAATATAAGAAATACATACTTGATTGGAGAACCTTCAGATAATCTCTGTAATAAAATTTCAAAGATTGCAAACAACAAGACCACAAAAAGCTTTGTTTTCAATATCGTGGACAAGTTTCCAGATGAAAAATACAACATGGTATTTTCATTGGACCCTCGAGTGTCTCAGTTCGACGTACCAACAATCAAACATAATCTGTCTAAAGGTGGTATAATAATAGTATTTTATTATAGAAACAGAAAGGATATAGATGACAATGACTTGTTCAAGGTCGAAGACCATGTGGTTTATGTAAAAGGTAAAAATATCGAATACGACCCAGTAGATGTGATTTCTCTTTTTGAAAGTCATGGTCTCAAGCTAGTAAAAGAAATAACATTTTCGAAATACTATGATGCATGGATGTATAATAATAACTTTTTGAACAAACAAGAACGCAGGTATTTGGACATGTATTCATACCTGGTATTTAAAAATTAAAAAACAAAATTCAAAAGCGTAAAATGTATATATTTTACGCTTTTTTTATGTAAAAAATTTAATTTTCAAAGACAATCACTGGTTGTGTAATGGGTATCTACGAAAGAGGGTATTCGCAATTGAACGATAGTCAAAAACAAGTTTTGAAAGAATGTTTGGTAAAGAAAAACGGAGGGTTATCCCTACCTATGGGGTATGGAAAAACTCTTATAGGAACATTGTTGGGATTAAAATTAAGCGGTAAACGAAAAACTCTTATAGTTGTTTCGAAATCTCTTATAGGAAATTTCATCTCTGAATTTAAAAAGTTTTTCGGAGATTCATTGGTTTATCAGATTTTACATCAAGATTATATACAAGGAAAAAAATTGGAAAATTTTGTACTGGAAGATTCTACAAAAATTGTTGTTACGACACAAGAAGTGGTATCTAAAACATACAAACAAAACAATCTCGAACAAAAAATCACTAGGTATGACACAGAAAGTCATTATGGTTATCTTCAACATGATATTCTCGTATATATAAACCCTACAGAACCTCTTTTAAAAACCGGGAACAATGCAAACGTTTTGTTTAGTGAAAGCTGGGGGTGTTTGATTATTGATGAAATTCAAAATGTGACAAATATAAATGTAGCCAAAGCAAGAGGATTAGTCTGTATTTATTCGAAATACAGATGGGGAATGTCTGGTACTATTTTCAATGAACCAAAAATTGAAAAAATACTAGGGTATTATACAGTATTAAACATCCCTAATACACCTCGCGACTTGAAAAAATTTAAAACTCTTGTGACACGTGGTAACTTCAAAGGAACCAAAGACACAATGGTATACAGAGACTCTTTGGAATTTGTAAAATTACCAAGTGTAAACAAAAAAATAGTCACACATGACCTTTTGCACGAAGAAGTAGTCATCTATGTAAATATGAAAGCAATGATTACATCTATAAATGAAAAAGTACATGTATCTACCGGTGAAACAAAGAGAAAATTCTCAGCATTTCTACTTGCAATGATTACATATCTAAGACAAAGTATTATATCACCTTTGATACCTATTTCTAGTTTGATACTTGATATGTACGATTTAGAAAACAAGTCTGTATTGTCCAAGAATTTGTTCTACAGCTTGTTTACACCAGAAGTTCAAAAATATTTGAAAAACGAAGATAACATCGTTAGCTCAAGGATTAAAAAGGTATTGGAGAGTGCATGTTTTCACAGGGATGAAAAAATTATTGTATTTACAAGTTTCAGAACAACACTTGACCTTTTGAAAAATTTGATAAATGAAAAACTAGACAGGCCTGTCTTGACACTCGAAGGCAGTGATTCTTCTGAAAAAAGAAGAAAGACTGTTGATGAGTTTAATTCAAAACAAGACAACACCGTGTTTTTACTGACCTATGACATTGGATGCGAGGGATTAAACTTGCAGACTAGCAACACTGTATTCTTGGTGGATTTAAGCTGGAATAGCTGTAAAAGTTCTCAAGCTATAGCAAGGGTTCTTCGTCAAGGACAAAAAGCAGAATGTGTAAATGTTTATTACTTTACATCAAATCTTCAGATAGAACAAGTGATGTTTAAAAAACACGAAGAAAAAACAAAGGTGCTTATGGAAATGGAGATTGGAAACTCAAAGATGGATATATCCACTATAAAAACAAGAGATATAATCAATACATTAAATCTCGAAGATAACGTAAGTCTGCTCAAAAAAATTATAAATTAAAAAAAACACATGTATAAATTTACATGTATTTTTTGTTTTTATGTTTATTGTTTTTATGTTTAACTCTTTAAATAAAATAAAACACGTGTAGTTTCACGTGTTTTTTATCTGTAGTTTAATAATTTTTTTCCCAAAGTATTTTTGTTGGTATAGAAATCATATGGAAATTCTTTTACATCGTAAACAGTGTCAAGAGCGACAAGCGTCTTGTTTTTCAGTGGTTTATCACTTGCTATTTTGTATTTTTTATTCCTCCATGTTAAGGTGTATGAATGAATAGGGATACCCTCGAATAAGCCCATCTCTTCTTTTTTCAAATTCAACAAGGAAGGATTTATAAAATGGAGTTCGTTACGTATACTGGTCTCTACCCAATAGTAAGGTGGAAATTCAGTAAATGTTAAAAACTCTGGAGGTACATGCCCATTTTCATTATAGACATACCAAAGTTTTCTAGCTTTTTTACCATCAAAAATAAAAACAAAATCATACTTTGAAAGCTGCACCGGCTCAATGATGTCTCCTTTTCTGTACCCCTTAAAGTCTGTGATGTTATTAATACATCTTAAAACAGAATCCTCAAGGTTACTCCAGTCTGACTTATCCATGGATGCTTTGATTTTAGAAACAAACTTTTCAGGTAATCCTACATTCCATGTTTTAGCTTTTGACCTAACCATTTCTGCTCTTACTAAAAAAACCTAAAAAAATTAAATTTTTAAATAAAAAAACACATGAAATTTCATGTGTTTAATCAATGTTTCTTGGTGTTGTTTCATAGACCATATAGTCTGTTTTGTTTATAAAGTATATCAAGTTTCTCTCAGAATCAAATATCATATCGTAATAGTCTGGCGTAGAGTCCATGCGAATATCTTTTATCATCAAATTTTTTTTAGTGATTAGCTGTTTTTTCATTAATGAAGTAGATAAACAAAATCTTGATAGAGTAAGCCGATTAGTTTCTGATTTTTTTCCGACAACAAGATTTGGCAAGTTATAAATCCTGATGGCTAGCTTTAATGACTTTGTCATCTCAAACATTCTGTTTAATGTGAGAATGTGCAAATAAAATTAAATTTTTGAAATAAAAAGATTATTGAATTTACAAGGTAAAGCATCGCATAATTCCATCTTGTTACCTAAACTGTCTATGTAAACCTGATATTTTCCATTTTTATACCTGTTTACAACTGGGTTCTTCTGCCCTTTAGATTTTATATAAACCATGTCGTTTTCGTGTATAAAAGAAACAAACACATCTTTTGTAACGTAGTAAACTGTTTCTTTTCTACTTAAAGTTGCCATGTTCATCTCTGTAGATTCTTGACGATTTAAAATTTCCAAGAGTGATATAGAACCTAGCTTGTCGTATATATATGCGTTATCACATGACCATTTTATTATAAAACTTTCGGTTTCTATTTTGCCCTTGTTCTTTTCAAAAAAAAACGTACGAACAATCTTTTCAATCATCCCATTGTAATTTACATCATTTCCTATATCTAAAAATGAATTTTGATTAGAAAAATGCATGTAGCCACTTAGATTACAACTAAAAGACAAAAAAATATTTTTTTTTATAATTGAAACTTAAAGAAAAAGTTAAAATGACTAGCAAGATGAAAGTCGTAAAGCGAAATGGAAAACATGAGGACGTTTCCTTTGACAAAATCTTGTATAGGATTAAAAAGTTGATAACTGATAAAAAATTAGGAGAAATTGAAAATGTCCACGCTGATGTTATTACTAAACAGGTTATTTCAAATATTTATGACGGTGTTACTACACAAGAATTGGACAACTTAACCGCTCGTATAGCAATTGAAAAATCAACAAAAGAACATGCAAATTATGAAATTTTAGCAACTCGTGTAGCTGTTTCAAACATGCACAAACAAACAACGGAATGTTTCTCTAGTGTCATGGAAAAACTTTACAACAACGTTGATAGTCACGGTGAACATTCTCCTCTTATCTCTGAGGAAATCTTCAACGTTATTAAAAAGCATAAAAAAAGACTGAATCTTTGTTTGGATTACGACAGAGACTATAGTTTCAGTTATATAGGTCTAAAGACCCTTGAAAAAAGTTATTTGTTAAAAATCAAAGGAGAGATAATCGAAAGACCACAGCACATGTGGATGAGAGTATCAGTTGGGCTACACAAAGGAGACATTGAAAAGGTTATAGAAACCTATGATTTGATGAGTACGGGATATTTTATCCACGCTACACCAACACTCTTCAATGCAGGTACTCCAAGGCCAAATATGGCAAGTTGTTTCTTGATGGGCATCGAGGATTCCATGGAAGGTATATACAAGTGTCTAAGTGACTGTGCTATTATTAGTAAAAACGCAGGTGGTATAGGTATTGCTATCACGGATGTTAGGTCAGAGGGCTCTTATATAAGAGGTACAAATGGGTATGCAGATGGTATTGTGAAACCTTTGCGTGTTTTTAATGAAACTGCAAGATATGCAAACCAAGGTAATAAGCGAAATGGAAGTATTGCATTTTACATTGAACCGTGGCATTCTGACATCTTGCAACTCTTGCAAATCCGAACTAATACCGGTGACGAAAATTTAAAATGTAGAGACCTTTTCACAGCACTCTGGATACCAGATTTATTCATGGAAAAGGTAGAAAAGGGAGAAGATTGGTACTTGATGTCTCCCTCGGAATCAGTGGGGCTTACAGATGTTTATGGAGAAGAATTTAACAAGCTGTACAATAAATACGTCGAAGAAGGAAGATATGTAAAAAAAATCAATGCTCGTGACCTGTTTGAAGAAATAACAATTACTCAGATAGAAACAGGTATGCCTTATGTATCTTACAAAGACCATGCAAATAGAAAAAGTAATCAAAAAAACATTGGTACAATAAAAGGCTCTAATCTTTGTGTAAGTGGGGACACGAGAATACTCACAGACAAGGGTTATTATCCTATTAAAACTTTGGTTGATAAAGAAGTCAGCGTGTGGAATGGAAAAGAATGGTCATCTGTTGTTCCCAGAAAAACAGGAGAAAACCAAAATTTGCTCAAGGTTGTGTTGAATAATGGAAAATGGCTAAGATGCACTGATTATCATAAGTTTTTCGTGATAAATGACCGTGGTGAAGTAAGAAAAATAAAAGCAAACGACCTCAAAGAAGGTGACCGCCTTTTGGATTGTTACAATTATCCAGTAGTCGATTACAATAAAAATAATGAAAAATATACGTCTTCAAGGAAGCTGGCAGATATCATTCCGCCTCTCAATTATGATATCATTACAAAGATTAAATGGTTGGAGATAATGGTGCTGTTGTGTGGACGAGTAGAAAATAATACAATCATTCTTGAATTGACAAGTTTTTATAGTGCTTATAAAAATAAACTAAAGGAAATCCAGCTGACACTAGATACATTAGGTGCCCCATGCTTTGTAAGCACGACAACATCTTACTTTTTATGGCACAAACACACTATAACCATCCCACAGAATTCTGTCTACAATTTAATCAAGCTTAAATTTAAACACCCGCATCTAGATGTTGATATGATGGCAAAAACTAAAATGAATTTGTATGTAACAAAGATAATCGAAGACGGCACCAGAGAAGACACTTTTTGTTTCAGAGAAGGTATACGTGGTATGGGAGTGTTTGACGGGATTCTCACAGGTAACTGTGATGAAATTCTCATTGTTTCAGATACCAAAGAATATGGAACATGTAATATAAGCACAGTAGGGTTAGCAAAATACATAGAAAAAGATAGTCTGGGAAACCCCACCTATAACTTTAATAAATTGTATGACGTTGTAAGAGTGATGGTAAGAAACATGAACAATGTCATTGATTACAATTACTATCCTGTAGTAGAAACAAAAAGGTCAAACAACCGCCACAGACCTATTGCTATCGGTGCACAGGGTTTGGCGAATGCATTTTTTGAAATGAGATATCCATTTGAAAGCAAAGAAGCAAAAGACCTCAACAAGAAAATCTTTGAAACTATACAGTACGCCTGTTTGTATGAAAGTAAAGAACTAGCAAAAATACATGGTCCTTATGAAACCTTTAAGGGAAGCCCAGCAAGTAAGGGGCTCTTCCAGCATAATTTGTGGGGTATTGAAGACAGTGAACTTTCAGGTTTGTGGGATTGGGAGACTTTGAGAAAAGAAGTGATGGAACATGGTCTAAGAAACAGTTTATTAACAGCATGCCCACCTACAGCAAGCACAGGCCAAATCCTTGGAAACTATGAAAGTTTTGAACCAGTTACAAATAACATGTTCACGAGGAGTATCCTAGCAGGCAGTTACCCCGTTATCAATAAATACCTCGTAGAAGATTTGACAAAGATAGGAGTATGGTCAGCACAGGTGTATGAAAGTATAGCGTCTAACAGGGGAAGTGTCCAGCATCTTGATATACCACAAGAACTAAAAGACCTGTACAAAACAGTATGGGAAATTCCTCAAAAAACATTAATGGAATTGTCAGCAGATAGAGGAGCATTCGTAGACCATAGTCAAAGTTTAAATCTGTATTTCAAGGACCCTACTCCAAACAAATTAAAATCTGCTCATTTTTACGGATGGAAACTTGGTCTTAAAACATCAATGTATTACTGTCGTACACCTCCAAAAAGTGAGGCCCAACAATTCACAGTTTCACCTAATGTCCAGCCTACCCCAGAACAAATACTACAGTGTTCTATAGACAATCCAGAAAGCTGCGAAATGTGCAGCGGATAAACAAATTTGAAAAAATAAAAAATATTTTGAATTTTTATTTTTTTAATTGATATACACATGAAAGCCCCTAAAAAGAAAGGCAACATGAAAAAAATATTAGCGAGCCTAATGGCGGTTTTTGGCCTAAGCGTAGCTATAATGCTTTTACTTGACCAGATAAAAAAATCCAATGCTTCAAAACAACAAAAGGACAAAGATTATGACATTGTTATGGAAAGTATAGGTGATATTGTTAAAAAAGACAATACAAAAACTAATTTGTCAAAAGATGTAGCATTACGTATCATAAAACTTCAGTTTGAAAAGGCCAAATTAGCTAATAGGGAAAATCTAAACGAAAGCAATGTATGTGAAATGAATGAAAAATTGAAAGAACATGTCAGATTTTCATGCAAGTATTCAAAGGACTCTGACGAATGTGCAGAGAGGGTGTTTGGTATAGACACTATCGTCTTGAAAAAAGCCCTAAGCGTGTTTAATTGTTAATCCCAACTTTTTTTTTATAAACTACAAGTAAATGGTGAAAAAAACCAAGACCAAAACAAAAGAATCTGGCTTGAAAAAAAATGCCAAAAGGGCTGTTAAAGTAGCCGCGGCTATAGGTACAGTTGCTGGTGCTGCTGCTAGTGTTTTTGCTCTATTAAAACAAACAGGGGTTCTAGAAAAGGCAAATGAAAAAAAGGAACAAGAACAAAAAATAAACAAGGTTCTGGACATGGCTACTCCTCCAACACCAACATTCCCATCTATACCACAATATTCTCCATTCACACCGCCCCCTCAACCACCTCCGCCACCATCACAGGTTGTATATGTACAGACGCCAATGCCTGTTACACCCGTTCCAGCTACACCAGCCCCTCAACTTCAACAACCTCCTAAATCCTTGCCTACCTTGCAAAACCCGCCTGTGCCACCAAAGAAGAACATCTTTACATCTGCATTTATTTAAACAAAAATATAGAATTTCTTTAGATATATTATTCTATATTTCATTTCTTGAATGAAATCTTTGGTTGTTTTAGTTTTCTTCCAGTAGTAGTCGTAGAATTTCCCATCAGTCTTAGTTTTCTTTCCTTTTTATACGCATCTATCTTTTCCTTGAAGATTTTTTCAGGATTTTCAATGAAAAGTTCCATGATTTCACACAATGGATTCATTAAAAATTTTATATAATATTCCACATCAAGTGGGAGGTTATGTGTTTTTACATATTCTGGGTCCTCTACCTTTTCGTATTGTGGTAGTGCTTTAATAGACTGTGTATCCACGAAAAGATATGATATTCTATCATTTGACTTTGGTTTTTTGTTTACGTCACGTTCTGTTATCTTTTTAGCTAGTGCTACATGTGGAAGATTTTCATTTTTGTATTCTTTACGTAAAGATTTTGTAATGACCAAAAGATTCAAGTCAATCCTCTTGTTTTGGATGGATAACATAGTATTTGTTATGTAATTGATGACCTCGTCGTTTGCGCTCTTCCCCTTTTCCATGTAGATATCAATGATTTCCTGATAAATATTTTTAAGCAATTGAAAGTTGTCACGTCTTTGTAGAACAACACCCTTTTTATCAATCTTGTCGTATTTCTCTGCGTTGAAACTGAACAATTTGCCTATATATCTCTTTTTAGAGAGTAGTAATATAGGTGCATACACTTTTTCGTATTCTAGATTTATAGGCTTTTTAAACAATGCCTTTGTAGCATTTTCTGCAGCTACTTGACCTAGTTCTATAGATTCTTTGATACATTTCTGTAAAAGAGATTCTAAATGTTCCTTGTCTCTTTGGGTAATAACTGTTTGTGAATATATTCTTTGACGTTCTCGCTGGTAGTATTCTGTTGATTTCGTTTTGAATTTCAAGAATACAGAATCTGTATCACCATATACTGTTTGACATCCTGGGTAAGTTCTCTCCATAAAATCTCTAGTGTCTTTAATCATTTGCCTTCCTATAGCTGTTACAGTTGCTGCAATTGGTTTGCATCTTATCTTGTATGCGGCTAGAAATCCATAAACAGAATTCATTGATACTTTGACAGCTAATTGACACTTGTTATACACTTCCTTTTCAAAAGGAGTTTTGGCTTCTGCCATTAGTTTTTTGTATTTTTTACGAGACAAGATTAACTCGTTTAAGATTTCTGGTAGAATACCTGGAGATTTTGAATAAGTAAAACTTTGTATTTTTGAAACCTTTTTAGTAGGTGCTTTTTTACGTCTTTTATCTGTATGGCTGTAATCAGCTTCCAAATCTTCTACCTCTTCTACATCTTCCCATGTATGAGTTATATATTCAGCTCCAGGAATATTTGCATATCGTGTCTCCAGTACTATAGTACTGTAGCATAGATTGTGAGCCTGTATAATAGACGGATACAAGGATGCAAAATCACACACTGTTATGGGTTCAAAATACGCACCTGTGATAGGAGGAAGTACAGTCGCTCCTGTAAATTTTTCTTCTTCGACTCCTTCTTTTGACCAGTTATCTATAGTAGGTACTAGATAATTGTTTTTTCTTGTTTTCTTTAAAATTTGCGAAAAGACCTTTATCTGTTGTCCTTGTTCTATGAGATATCTCATGGGTATAAAAGTAATATTGCTCATTGATATCTGGTTTTGAAGAATATGGAGCTTGTCACTTAATTTCTGAGGAAGAAGGGTGTCTTGCACGCAGTATAACATGACATCTCTCAGAAGGTCAGCATCTTGTACCTCGAAAGCGTGAAACATCATTTCTGGAGTGACAGGGTTCTTGTTTTCTCCTACAAATTTTTCTGCTATATCATTTAGTTTGTATGAATTTTCTTTGTATTCGCGTCTCATGTAAATGAGTATGTCAAAATTTAAACGCCCAGGTATAACAAGCCTGTCGTATTCTGTAGACCCGTACGCACTAGAATTGAATTCTGCCTTTTTCATCTGAGATTTGTGCAATGGGTTAATCATCCTTGACAATTTCTCACAGAATTCATCTTGAATACCTAGTAAAACAGCTCTTTTGTAAAAATATTTAAAATCAAACTGGTCTCCATTATACGACAAAAGAACATCGGGGTCCATTTTTTCTATCAGGTCTGCCCATCTTAAAAGCAGTTCGCTTTCATTTTCAAATATTTCTAGTACTACATCTTCTCTGTCTATTTTTTTACAAGATTTTAAACATAATGCGTGTTTTATTAAAAAATCTGATTCTCCATACCTTTTAAAAGCCGTCGCAATCTGAAAAATACAATGTTGTTTGTTATCAGCAGATGGAAAAGAGCCATCGTGACTATATGTTTCTATATCAAGACTTGCTTGTAAAATAGTAGCATTTTTGAAATTTTCAAAACCATTTACCTTTTGCCAGTCCACATCTATTTCTAGTTGTGTTTTTGATGTTTTTACAAGAGGAAAATTGTATTCTGATATAGAAATCCACCCGGACGGATTGATATCTCTAATGTGAATAAACCGTAAAACAGGGTCTAGGTTAGCCTCATACAGTGGAAATTTACACTTGAAATTCCCTATTTGTGTAAGATTTTTAGCATCATTATGGTTTTTAATTTTGTAAATTACCCTTTTCATAGCCTCTGAATTATTAAACGTAAGTCTCAGGAACTTGAAAAGAGTATCTCCTTTAAAACCTAGGAAATCTTTTTTGAGTTGAATTAAGCATTTGTCGTCTACTAGATTACATCTGTATTTTTTTATATCAGGATAAGGCCTTCCATATCTATGGTTAAGAGATTCAAATAATTCATGTATAAAGAGTTTGACTTTATTTTTTTGCCAGTCATCAGGTACTTTGATGTAAAAGAATGGAGTAAAATTTTTAACATTGCATGTTATAGATTCTCCATTTTCTGTTACTCCAAAGATTTTAATAGTATAAAAAGAATGTTGATTGGGGTTGGTGTTTTCGTCGATGTCTTCGTCTTCCACTAGTTGGTTATAGTCATACCACTCTATCGCCTGAAGCGAAACAGTGTCTTTGACTTTTGAATTTTTACGGTAAAACTTTTCCATTGATTTACAAGTATAAATTTTTCTAAGTTATTTTCTTTGGTTTATAAAAATCTGCATTTGAAAATACAACCATGCTTATTAGCTTTTGAATAAATGTTTTCTCTTCATTAAAAGAGGCTTTTATAATAGTTTGTGTAGAATCCATAAAAAATGGAAAATGTTTGGTGAGACCTGCTTCTAGCACTTTTATGTAGTAATTCTTGTCATTTGGAGAATCTATGAGCATGTGAAAGTTTTGCAACCGAGGAAGCTTTGGTATGTCTTCTTTGTGTATAATTTTGAATTGTATACACTTTCTATCTATTTTCCCAGACATTTGAGAAGTCCCAGCATGCAAAATATCAGCATCAAAAATGACAGCTGAACCCTTTTTGAAATGCAATTGTTGGGATTTATCCATTATATAAAACGAAAAAAAGTCACGATGACTCCCTGGTATTAAATTTAGTCCAGTGTCAGAGTCGTCGAGATATAAAATCATAGTATAACTTGGAAATTTCAAATTGTTGTAGTTTTTACACGATGTATAGTCTCTATGATATGTATGTATTGCAGAGTTTTCTATGAAATAAGAATAATTTATCAAGACGTACTCATCATTCAATTTTTCTTTTATGATGTTTTTTATACTCTGATTGTTCATGAAAAATTCTTTAATTTTTTTATAATTTTTCATCTCCCAATCCTTTACTACCATGTCTGTTTCTTGTTTATCAAGGATTTCATGTACTATAAAATAGCCACGGTCTTTTACACGTATCATTTCTGAAAATATTTTTAGGGTTATTAAACTCGATGCTACCGCTGTTACTACATGATTCATTGATTAAAAACACCAAAAAAATTAAAAAAAATATCCCACATTTATGTCTATAAAATTATAAAGTTTTTCAACGCTTCCTGTGTTATCACATACACAATCAAATTTGAAATCTTCCAACATAAACTCGCTAGGGTCCAAAACCTTTGGGGTCTTTAGACGCTTTATGTTTACAGTTTTTACACTTTCTTTTCCAAAAGTGTTGACAAGGGTTTCATATTCGACCGGGTATCTCCAATCTGAAATGACTATGTTCTCCCCTTTTATATTGTCGCATACTTTTTTGGCAAAATAGGCACTGTCTTTATCTAGTTTAGATTTAGCCTCTAAAATAAGAAGGTCGCGAAGAGTTTTACCAGTGTCTTTATACATGCTTTTCTTACCGTCTTGTGTATCTAGTAAGTCTCTATCTACACCATATTTTTTGCTCACAGAATTTTTAAGAGGGTAAGCAAATGAAAGTTTAGTATAATTATGTTTCTTTACTAGGTAATCTGCCATGGTATCTTTTCCGCTACATGCCCACCCACTCAAGAGAACTATTTTCTTCATCATTTTTATAACTATATTTTTTTTTAAATGTATTAATTATGGAAAACTACATAAAACTGGTTAAAAAAACAAAGTTTATAGGTGCTCAACCTGTTACACTGACAAATAAAATCCAAAAGATTAATCACTACCTCACAGAAAAACTCGATGGGAAACGACATTTGCTTTTTGTAGACAAGGATGGAAAGATGTATTCTATTACGTCAAAGATGGAATTTGGAAATACACACATTAAAGCACCAGAATTTCCCAACACTGTTTTAGATACAGAGTTTTACAAGGGTAAATATCACGTGTTTGATATGCTTTTTTACAAAGGAAAAGACATACGCAATCTGCCTTTTAGCGAACGAATAGATGGTTACATACACGTCGTCCATCAAATTGGCTCTGGTATACTTGTAGCCAAAAAACAAATATTTGTAGATAAAGGGTCTGATATATTAAACATCGTTAAAAAGATAGAAAATCGTTTTAAAGAAGGTAAATTAGATGGTATTATTTTAACACCTGAAGATGTGTATTATTCAAAATCAATTTTAAAATATAAGCCATCATCGTTATTGTCTATAGATTTTAAAATAAAGAAAAAAGACGGTAAATTTCATTTGTTGTTGCAAAATGGGCAGGTGTTTAAACACGGAGGTGTAGTGACTCCTGGCGAAAAAGACTATCAAAAATACAAAGATGGGCAAGTGGTAGAATTTATAATGAAAAATAAAAAATTTGTCCCAATAAGAGCCAGGCCAGACAAGGAAAACTCAAACGCTTTACATGTTATTTTAGATAACTACAAATTAATAAAGAGTGGTAAAAAACTTAAAGAATTTTTATAAACATAAACATAAACATAAACATTAAATAATAATGACCCTGATACAGTCATCTTGCGAACCTCTTCTAGCAACAGGCATCAAGACAGGAGCATGAGAGCTTGAAGCTGTGATTGTACAAATACGGTAGTTACCACGGCCAGTTTCCTCGAACGCCGAACCATCTACAATTACACTAAGTGACCCATCTTCACTGGGTCCATTTAGTCCTCTGAAAAAAACGGGGAATCTGGCATCAAGAGGTTGGAAACGATCTGTGATTTTTTCTACGGTGATATGGGTGTGTCCTTTGATAAGCCCGTTTTCATTCAAGGTCTGCGGAGTTATGTAATATTGGGTTTGTGGGTCATCAAAGAAACCAAAATCAATGTTTGATGACACCACGATTACGGTAAAATTTGTACCGAATGGAATAATTTCACCATTAAAAGGTAGAGTGATGATTGTGGAAATCATGTTGTTAACATCTGGAAGGGCTCCAAGAACAGTACGAGAACATGTAGAAGTTACCTGCTGTGTCCCATTTGCAATTTGGTCTTCTGAAAACCCTTGTGATGTACAAAAATCAACGACTTCAGCAATGTCTGTTTCGACAGGGGGTTCCTCGGAAAATGTTTCCAATACACCTACTGTGATTTCTTCTGTTGTTGTTGCATCAAATACTGTTTCTAAAACACCTACAGTAGTCAAAATGGTGGTTGTTACATCAGCTGTGTCAGTTACGGTGGTTGTTTCAGCTGTACCGGCCGTCGTTAAATCGTGAACCATAGTTGATGCTGGTACATTTCTTTTAAAAATACCTGCTGATGCTTGTGCTACCAAGAAGAAGTTGCTTACTTTCATTAATAATAAATAATTTTATTTTTTTAAGATATGGTAAGCAATATGATTTTGATTGGATTGTTGGTGCTGATGGTTATAGTATTTTTAATCATTAGATTAAACAAGATAAAGGCGTCAGTAAAACACGACAAGGTAGACAATAACTTGGTAATTCGCGAAAATAAAACAGAATATAACCTAGATTATACCGACTTGGATTACTACAACAATACTATAGAGCCTGCTCCTATAGATAACTTTATACAAGATATGATTATCCCTGTAGTAATTGTGGACATTGCTCCAACTACACCTAGAATAGACGATATTCCTAATGGGTTTGTAAGGGAATTACATGGTGGTAGTCAAAATGTACACGATTCTTTTATACAGGAAAAGGTAAAGGAAATAAACAAAAAAATCCCACAGACTTTGGGTGATTCTACAGGTGAAATAACAAGGTATTTTCCTGAAACAGAAAAAATCATTGATGAAATCAACAAAAGAAACTCCTTTATATCAAACATCAACAAACGTGAAATGGACGTGCTGAGACACACCTGGAACATTGCAAAAACAGATGAGAATATGCGCAATGAGTTTGGGTACCAACTAAATAGCTGTATGGAAAACGGTGGTTTAGTGTGTGGTACAGGAGTTGTAACCAGGTTAACTTCTTCTCTATGTATAAATGATATCGACAACATACCCAAGACAAAGGAAATGATAAATAGAGAAGTCATGGATAAATTTTCAAACTTGTATTCAGGAAACGAGGAAGAAAAACCTGAAATAAAGAAAAAAATAATGAGCGAGTATAAAGAGGAATCAATGCGTAAAAAGGTAGGGGCATTGATAGATGAATGGATAGATTTTGTTTGATTTTTTTTTATTTATGATATGTATAAAGGAGTTAAATGGAAATCCTAATTATTTTAGTAATCGTTTTTGTGGTCGCTGTAGCAACAGCTGGTGCTACATGG
>JACCDW010443682.1_pt1 | contig 16409 bp, 15 predicted proteins | sample 7449781 | NCBI WGS metagenome assembly JACCDW01 (sample SAMN15323449, study PRJNA562643) | freshwater metagenome | isolation source: river surface water | place: USA:Blue River Watershed | collected 2017-08-18
GCGTCTTCAAAACCCGTCACTTCGCTCGGTGGATGCGCAGGACCACGCTCGTTGACTCTGCCCTTTGCGAAGCAGTACGCGAGATGGTGTCCGGGCTGATCGATGCCGACCTCGGCGGTGATGTGGTCAAGAAGCGAGTGGCTTTACCCGGGCGAGGCAAGAGCGGCGGTGTTCGCACCTTGGTCGCCACGCGCAAGGCCAGCCGGTGGTTTTTCGTCTTCGGATTCGAGAAGAGCGAACGCGCCAATGTATCCAATAGCGAACTCGAAGCGCTCCAGATGCTGGCATCGGAGCTCTTGGCGCTTTCGGGGCCGCAGTTAGACCAGGCCGTGGAAGACGGCGCATTACAGGAGATTTGCCATGCCTGCTAAGCCGAAGACGAACAGCCGGATTCTTGATGCCGTCCACCAGACCGCCGAGGATCTTCACCGTCTGGGCTTCATCGACAAGCGCAAGCAGCGCAAATTCGATGCCCTGTGCCTGCCCCCGATCCCGCCGTATGACGGCGAGCAGATCAAGGCCCTGCGTGAGCGGGTCAACCTGAGTCAGGCGGTCTTTGCCTCAGTCCTCAACACGAGCCCGTCGACCGTGCGCAAGTGGGAGATCGGCGAGAAGCATCCGAGCGGGCCGTCGCTCAAGTTGCTCAATCTCCTGGATCGCAAGGGGCTGGAGGGTGTGCTTTGAAGGGCGGCAGGACGGCTGCTTGACGGGGCTGCTGCTCTCGGTATACCCACCTCACGCGCCCGGGCTGGGCAAGAATCCGAAAAAAACTCCTGGACGCTCCACGCGACCCGCAAGAGGGTCATTGGTCGCTGACCGTTTCAGGCTGATTGCGGTCGGAGAGGGCTTGCCAATCGAGTGAACATGGGCGCGACAACCGGTCATTCGCTGGACGCGAGCTCAAGTGACAACTCTGCCTCCAGAAAGCGGTCATCAGCTTTATCCACCAGTAGGTAGGGTCTAAGCTCTAAGTGGATCCGTCAGGCCATACGATAGCCTAGACGCCTCGAGATCGAATCTGTACAAGCGCGCAAGGCGCTCGCTGCAGGACCATTCCAATCGGTATCGACGGTACCGGTGGGCCCGCTGATCGTGACGGCAAGTGCGATGTTGCCCGAATAGTCAAAAACCGGAGCCGAAAAAGAGGCAATGCCGGGCGTCGGATGGTTGATGCCCCGCGACATCCGGTGCTCCTTGACCTCGGCAATCATCTTCTTGACGATTTTTTCTTCAAGAGGGTGAGCAATGTCAGGCCCCATGCGGATGCGGTCGGCTTCAAGCATCTTTTCCACCAGCGCGGGCTGCAAGAACGCTGAAAAAACGCGTCCCGTCGCGGTGTTGGCCATGGACATGACGGTTCCCGTGCGCATGTTCGTGTGGAACGGGTAGGACGCATCGACCAGTCGCACGACCACGGGGCCCAGATTGCCCCAGACGGCAAGTGCCACACCATGTCCCGTTTCTGTGGCTAGGGCCTCCACAAAAGGTGTGGCTTCGCGGATCGGGTTCATCGTTTGCAAGCTGGTCAGGCCGAGCTGAATGGCCAGCGGCCCGAGCAAGTAATAGCCGGTGACTGGGTCTTGCATGACCAGGCCGATCTTGCCGAAGCTCACCAGATACGGGTGGATCTTTCCCGAGGGCATGCCAGCGGCTTTCACCAAGTCTTTCAGGGCCATGGGACGCGGGTCGGCCGCAAGAACCTTGAGGATTTCTCCACCGACTTCAATGGATTGAATCCCGCGCCGTTCACGGTCTTGACTCGGCTCCGAGGTCTCCGAGCCCGCCGTTGCCACTGTATGTAAAGACATGAGTTTCATCATAAGTCATACATTATTCGCCATTGTTTAGCGCGCTAGCATAGGGTTACTCCTAGTATTGGGCTAAGGCGCTAAACATAAACTAGCGCCACTCGTTTGCCAGATGGCGGGCATCTGGAGAACTGCTCAAGGAGATGTTGATGGCTGATAAGCAAGTGGAGTGCGATGTTCTGGTCGTGGGATCGGGTTGCGCGGGCATGTCGGCGGCAATCACTGCCGCATCGAAGGGACTGAAAGTCATCGTGGCCGAGAAGGCGGACTTCTACGGTGGCACGACGTCGCGATCCGGAGGATGGCTCTGGGTGCCCAACACACATCTGGCCAAGGCACTCGGTCATCAAGAACGCCCCGACCAGGCCCTGGAGTACATCCGTGACCAGGCGGGCAGTGCCTTCAACGAAAAGCGCACCCGTTCATTCCTTGAAAACGGCCCCAAGGCCATCGAATTCTTCATGTCGAAAACGGCCGTGCAGTTCGACATGCCCCTGACCTTCCCCGATTACCACGCTGAGGCACCGGGCGCAGCGCAGGGGGGGCGCTCCATGGTGACTCGCCCCTACGACGCCCGCGAACTGGGCGACTTGCTCAAGACCCTGGGCCCGGTGCTGCCCGAACTCACGGTTTTCGGCGTGACCATCGGCTCGGGCAAGGACATCATTCATTTCATGCGCGCTTCCCGCTCGCTGGAGTCTGCCTGGTATGTCACCAAGCGCCTGACCAAGCACTTCCTGGAGGTGATGCGACATGGCCGGGGCATGCTGCTCACCAATGGCAACGCACTGGCCGCCCGCCTGGCACGTTCGGCCGCTGATCTTTCCATTCCGGTGTGGCTGTCCTCGCCGGCTGTGGAGTTGCTGCGTGACGGAGGCCGGGTCACGGGAGCGGTGGTTCAGCGCGAAGGGCAGCGTGTGAAAGTTCACGCGCGCTGCGGTGTGGTTCTCGCCAGTGGGGGCTTTCCGCACGACATCGAGCGACGCAAGGCGACGTATCCCCATGTCACCACGGGGCATGAGCACTGGTCCCCGACAGCCAAAGCCAACACCGGCGACGGCGCTCGGATGGCCGAGGCCGTGGGAGGGCAATTCGACGCCTCGCTGCAAAGCGCAGCCGCCTGGACGCCCATGTCCCTCGTCACCCGCAAGGATGGCACCCAAGGCATCTTCCCTCACTTCATCGACCGGGCCAAACCAGGTGTGATCGCGGTGAACCTGGATGGACGGCGCTTCACGAACGAAGCCAATTCCTACCACGACGTCGTGCAAGCCATCGTCAAGGCCAGCAAGGGTAAGAGTGAAAACGCCTGCTGGCTAATCGCAGATCACCGTGCCATCCGCCGGTACGGGTTGGGCTTCGTCAAGCCGTTCCCGCTGCCCATGGGTGGGCACCTGCGCAGCGGCTATCTCAAGAAAGGCAGAACACCTGCCGAGCTCGCGCGGCAAATTGGCGTGGACCCGGCCGCGCTGGAAGAGACGATTCGCAGCTACAACGCCGAAGCTCAGTTCGGCAGGGACCCGCAGTTTGGCCGCGGCAGCAAGGCTTACAACCGCTACCAAGGCGATGCCCTGCATGGCCCCAACCCCTGCGTGGAGCCGCTGCGCACGGGTCCGTTCTATGCCATCAAGCTGGTGCCGGGCGACCTCGGCTCGTTCATGGGCATCAAGACCAATGAGAGCGCACAAGTCATTGACGCACAGGGCGCGCCCATTCCGGGTCTATACGCTGCAGGCAACGATGCCGCCAGCATCATGGGCGGTGAATACACCGGTGCAGGCATCACCCTGGGCCCCGGTTTGACATTCGGCTTCATTGCTGCGCAACACATCGCTGAACAAAGCGTGTCCGCTGTCAAAGAAGCGTCGGTCGCAGCAGCGCCGGTTCGACTGGCGGCTTGATGATCGGACAGCAAAAAATGAATCCATTTCCTAGTCTTGAAGGGCAGGTTGCACTCGTCACCGGTGCCGGCCAAGGCAATGGTCGCGCCATTGCGCAGGGTCTGGCCAAGGTCGGTGCTTATGTGATTGCGACGGACATCAACGCAGATAAGGCCGCTGAAACGGTGCAGACCATTCGCGACGCCGGCGGTCAGGCGCAGAGCCACCTCCTGGACATCACCGATGCTGCCGCGTGCAAGGCCTTGGCCGACCAGGTGCAGAGCGAAAAAGGCCTCGTACAAGTCCTGGTCAACAACGCCGGCATCTTGATTCGAGGTCCGCTGGAGGGTCCACAGGCGGCCGATCAGGCGCGGCAAGTGATGAAGGTGAACTACGAGGGAACGCTCAACGTCACCCAGGCTTTCCTGCCGTCACTGCGCGAAAGCCGCGGCGCCATCGTCAATGTGGCCTCGGTGGCCGCCTTTGCCGGATGGCCGCAGGCGGTCGGTTATGCCCCTTCCAAGGGCGCCATCAAGCAGCTGACCCAATCGCTCGCGGCAGAGGTGGCCAAAGACGGCGTGCGCGTCAACGCCATTGCGCCCGGCGTCATAGCGACAGAGATGTCTGCTTCTACGCGAGCTGACCAGTCCAAGCTGGACAAGTTCCTCAGCCGCATCCCCATGGGGCGTGTGGCCCAGCCGGAGGAGCTGGTCGGCGCAGTGGTGTTCCTGGCCTCTTCCATGTCCACCTATGTCACGGGCATCACGCTGCCTGTCGACGGTGGCTTTCTGGCAGCCTGAATTCATTCCAATGTTTTTCCATGCCGGCCTGTCGACGGGCCATGCCGGTTTTCCCTTCCCCGTCACGTCACTTTTAGGAGACAACGCAATGAACAAGAAATCAACCGTTACCCGCCGCCTGGCACTGGTTGCTTCGGCCTCCATGGTCCTGATGGCTGGCATCAGCCAAGCCCAGGCCCAAGAAATCAAGCTGGGCTTCAACGGCGACCTCTCGGCGTCGCCCTCGGCACAAAGCGGCGCGGCTGGCGTGCTGGGCATCCAGGCGGCCATTGAAGACATCAACGCGGCAGGCGGTGTACTCGGCCGAAAGCTCGCCTTGGTCATCCGGGATGACCAGTCGCAGCCGCCCAAGTCCATCCAGAACATGAGCGATCTGATTGACAACGAGAAAGTGGTGGCGGTGTTCGGCCCCACCAACTCGGGAAATGCCATGGCCTGGAAGCACATTCCCAACCAAAAGAAGGTGGTGTCCATGGGCATGATCGGCGGCGGTACCGACATCACCAAGCCTGTGAACCCTGGTTCGGACAACTACATGTTCCGCGTGTCCATGGTGGACCGCGAGCAAGTTGCAGGGCTGATGGCTTACGCCAAGAAGGCTGGCTACAAGAAGATCGGCCTGATGGCTGAGACCACGGGTTTTGGTTCGGGCGGGCTCAAGGACATGCAAGAGCTGGGCAAGTTGCAAGACCTGGATGTCTCTGTGGTCGAGCGTTTTGCGGTGGCCGATACGGACATGACTTCGCAGCTCAACAAGCTCAAGTCGGCCGGCGTGGACGCCATCGCAGTCTGGGCCCAAGGCACGCCCACCGCGCAGCTGATGCGCTCGATGGAAAAGATCAACTGGTTCCCTCCGGTCTTGTCCTCGTGGGCTGCTGATAACGTGACTTTCTTTGACGCCGCGGGCAAGACCCTGGCAGAAAAGCCTGTGTTCATGCGCACCATGGTCGATCCGCGCACGCCCCAGCAAAAAGCGCTGTTTGAACGCACCAAGGCCAAGCTGGCTGCACCCAGTGCCTTCCCCTTTGTCGTCCACGGCTACGACGCCGTCCAATTGATTGCTGCCGCCATCAAGCAAGCTGGCGGCACCGATGGCGAGAAGATGCGCATCGCGCTGGAGGACCTCAAGCAACCGGTGCAGGGTGCCATGAAAACCTACAGCCAGCCCTTTAGCAAGACTCAGCATGAGGCTTTGACGGCCGCCGACTTTGCGTTCGTCAAGTGGAGCAATGGCAAGCTGACTCAGGTGACCGATGGCATCGCCGGTCAACTCAAGGCAGCTGACTTCAAGCGCTGATGGGTCTGGGGCTGCGGCACGCGCCGCAGCCTGTTTTTTCGGAGCTCCCCATGGACATTGCACTTTTGCAGGCACTCATCAGTGGCCTGGCTGTCGGCAGCGCTTATGCGCTGGTTGCGTTGGGTTTCAGCGTGACCTTTACCACCACCAGAACGCTCAACTTTTCGCACGGCGAATTTGTGTCTGCGGGGGCGTTCATCGGCATGAGTGTGCTGTTTCTGGCTCTGGGGAAATCACCGGCGGCCACGTCTTTCGGGGGTGAAAATCCCGGAAGCGCGGCGCAGCTGATGGCCCTGATCGCAGCCCTGATCGGCATGGGCATGATCGGTTGGCTGCTGTATGTGCTGGGAGTGCGTCCCTTCTCGAAAAAACCCGGCATGGCCTGGGTGATGAGCACCCTGGGCTTCGGTGTGATCCTGCAAAGCGTGGGCCTGGCGATCTGGGGGCCCAAGCCGGTCTTCGTGCCCGCCCCCTTGGGCGATGACGTGGTTCGCGTCCTGGGCGTGGGCGTGCGCCCGCAGGAAATGCTGATGCTGGGCATTTCCATCGTGATCATGTTCGCGTTTGACCACGTCATGCGCCGGACTATGGCGGGCAAGGCCATGCGCGCGGTGGCGCAAAACCCGAGTGTGGCCAGCCTCATGGGCATCAATGTCAACACCATGATGGTCGGTGCCTTCGTGGTGAGTTCTGCCCTGGCAGGTCTGTCTGGCTTTCTGCTGGCTCCCATTGCGCAGGCGTCCCTCTTCATGGGTCTGGCGGTGGGTCTGAAGGGGTTTTCTGCTGCCATGGTCGGAGGCCTGTCCAACCCGCGTGGATGCGTGATCGGTGGCTTCATCCTGGGGGTCATGGAATCCCTGGTCAACCTGTGGTCGGCCCAGTGGCGAGAGGTGGCGATCTTCGCGCTCGTGATTCTGGTTCTTGCTGTACGGCCGACTGGCTTGTTCGGCAGCCGCTTGGTGGAGAAGGTATGAATGCCCGTCTGAAAGAAACGCTCTGGGTGGTGGCCATTGCCGCCGCCTTGCTGGCCGCGGTCAGCCAGGTCGGTAACGACTACTACCTGCGCATCGCCTTCACGATGTGCGTGTACTTCATCTGTGCCCTGGGCATGAACGTGCTGGTGGGTTTTGCGGGCTTGAAGTCCTTGGGCCAGGCCGGCTTGTTCGCCGCAGGTGCCTACGCCGCTGCCTTGTTCACTTCCCGCTGGGACCTGGGGCCCTGGGTGTCGTTTGCTTTGGCCGCTGTCGTCGCCGGCGGCTTTGGCGTGTTGATCGCGCTGCCGTCGCTGAGGGTCAAGGGCCCATACCTGGCCATGGTCACGCTCGCGTTTGGTGTCGTGGTTGAGAAAATCGTCTCGGAGTGGACCGATGTGTTTGGCGGCGCGCAGGGGCTTTACGGCATCAAGCCTTTGACCTGGAATGGCGCGCCCTTCAGCGCCATGCAGTGGGTGTTCTTCGGCATTATCCTGGGCGCTCTGACCCATCTGTTGCTGCGCAATTTGCTGCGCGGCCGTTTCGGTCGAGCCCTGCTTTCGCTGTCGGCCGATGAAATTGCATCGTCCTCGGTGGGGGTGCGGGTCTACCGGGCCAAGGTGATCGCCTTCATCGTGGCGGCGGTCACCTGCGGCATGGCCGGCGCCTTGGTCGCCCAGCAAAACCAGTACATCAATTCCGACTTCATCAACTTTCACCTGTCCATCTTCATTTTGTTGCTGGTGATGTTCGGTGGCGCAGGCACGGTGGCCGGACCTTTGGTGGGGGCCGTTTTCCTGACCCTGATCGATGCCTTCCTTGCACGCTGGCCAGCGGTGCAGCACTTTGTCTACGGTGCCCTGCTGCTTTTCGCGCTGTACGCCATGCCGGGCGGCGTGATGGGAACCGTTCAGCAATGGCTGCAAAAGCGCCGCGGTTTGTCCACGCTGCCCCCCCAGAAGCAGTCGAACAACGTCAACCTGATGTTCAAGGGCGGAGGAATGGGCGAATTGCTCAGCGTGTCCAAGCTGTGCAAGGCCTACGGCGGTGTGAAAACGGCCCAGGATGTGTCGTTTGCCTTGCAGCGCGGTCATGTTCACGCGCTCATCGGGCCCAACGGCGCTGGCAAGACGACCATGATCAACATGCTCACCGGCATCGTCGAGCCAGACAGCGGGAGCATCCGCTTCGATGGCAAGGAAATCGTCGGGATGCCCGTGCATGCTACCTGCATAGCCGGCTTGGGGCGCACCTTCCAGAATCTGCGCTTGTTCGGCGAATTGTCGGTCTTAGACAACGTCAAGCTGGGTCGCCATTCGCGCATGAAGAATGGATTTTGGGCCTCGCTGATGGGCCTGCCGTCGACCCACCGCGAAGAGGCCGCCGCCAGCGCGAGGGCTCGCACCCTGCTGGAGATGGTGGGTCTGGATCACCTGGCGCACAGTCTGGCGGGCAGTCTCCCCTACGGTTTGCAGCGACGCGTCGAGTTGGCCCGTGCGCTTGCCACCGATCCCCAGTTGCTGCTTCTGGACGAACCCGCTGCGGGCCTCAATCCGCAGGAGACCGCCGAACTTGGGGACTTGCTGGTGCGTATCAGCCGCATGGGCCTGACCATTCTCATGGTGGAGCATCACATGGACCTGGTGATGCGTGTATCGGACCACGTCATCGTTCTCGACTATGGCGTCAAGATCGCGGAAGGCACACCGGCTCAGATTCAGGCCAACAGCAGGGTCATCGAAGCTTACCTGGGCACCGAAGCGCACGAGGCCGCTGCGGCCTGAGCAAGGAAGACACAGATGCTCAAACTTGAAAATGTCCGCGTCTCCTACGGCGCCATCGAGGCGGTCAAGGGCGTGTCCCTCGAAGTTCGACCTGGCGAGGTGGTGGCCATCATTGGTGCCAATGGCGCCGGCAAGACCACTTTGCTCAAAGGCATTGCCGGATTGGAGCCCTTGGCGTCAGGCCGGGTCACCATCCATGGCGTGGACTGCACCCAGTTGCCGGCGCACAAACGCCTAGGCGTGGGCGTGGCGCTTTCGCCGGAAGGCCGTGGCGTTTTTCCAGACCAGACCGTGCGCGAGAACCTGCTTCTGGGGGGTTACGCGCTGCGCGAGGATCCCTCACGGGTGGAAAAACTCATGGCCCGTGAATTCGAGCGCTTTCCTCGTCTGGCCGAGCGACGAGACCAGATGGCAGGCACACTCTCCGGCGGGGAACAGCAAATGCTGGCCATGTCGCGCGCGCTGATGAGCGAGCCCAAATTGCTCTTGCTCGATGAGCCCTCCCTGGGTCTGGCCCCGCTCATCATTGCCGACATCTTCAGAAGCATTCGGCAGTTGCGCCAGGCTGGCCTGACGATCTTGCTCGTCGAGCAAATGGCCAACCAGGCCTTGTCCGTTGCGGACCGGGCCTATGTGCTGGAAACGGGACACATCACCCTGGAAGGCACGGGTCAGCAATTGCTCAAAGACCCCAAGGTCCGCGCTGCATACCTCGGCGCACATTGATGTCCTTGGCACAAGAGTTCTCGGATCGTGTGGCTCTGGTCACAGGCGGCGGTTCCGGCATCGGGGCCGCCACCTGTGAGCTGCTAGCCACCCGTGGTGCCCGCATCGCTGTGGTGGACTTCGATGCACAGGCTGCACAAAAGGTGGCCGACACACTCGCACGACAGGGCGTCCAAACCATGGCCTTGCAAGCGGATGTCAGCGATGAGGCGGCCATGCAGGCGACCGTCGCCCGTATCGTTCAAGCTTGGGGCGGTTTGCATCTGGCCGTCAACAACGCGGGCATCGCCTCGCCCTATGCAAAAACTGGGGAGCTGGACCTGCAGACCTGGAGCCGCGTTCTGTCCGTCAACCTGACGGGGGTGTTTGTGTCCATGCGCCATCAGATTCCGGCCATGCTGGCCTGCGGCGGTGGCGCCATCGTCAACCTCTCGTCGATCTTGGGACTTCAGGGCATGGCCGGGCGCAGCGCCTATGCGGCCGCCAAGCATGGCGTGGTGGGTTTGACCAAGTCGGCGGCGCTGGACTACGCCACACAGGGCATGCGCATCAATGCGGTGGCACCAGGTTATGTGGACACTCCCCTGCTCAAAGGACGCAATTCCACCGAGCGGCAAGCCTTGGCCAGTTTGCACCCCGTGGGACGTCTGGCCGAGTCCATCGAAATAGCAGAGACGATTGCCTTCTTGCTCTCGCCCCGTGCGTCGTTCATCACGGGTCAGACCTATTTGGTCGATGGCGGTTTTTCGGCAAGGTGAACGCTCGTGAGGTCCATGTCGCTGATCTCAGCTTTACCAGCAGACGCACAGGCCATTGCGGATTGGTTGGTGCATGAGTTTGCCCCCGCACAATCTGCCTTGCTCAGTCTCATCGTCAATGTGGCCGCGTGACTTCATGGGCTAACGCCTTGCCGTCCCCCGATGCGTTCGGTCAACTCGAGGGCTGCACGGTGGAGCGCAGCGGCCGTGGTGCCGGTCCATGCGGCAGGAAGGCGGTCTTCGCGGTCGGTCACGGTGATGACCAGGGCCGTGTTGCCTTCCAGGTCGAACACCGGTGCACTGAAGGCATTGACTCCTGGAATGGGGCTGCCCACCGCACGGCTGATGCCGTGCTGGCGCGCCTCTTTGGTGATGGCCTCCAGTTCGTTCAAACGCTCACGCCAAGCCTTGGCTGACAGGGCCTCGCCCAGGGGGCCGGCAATGGCCTGGCGCAGCCGATCCTGGGGCAGGGCCGCCGCAAAGGCGCGGCCGGTGGCGGTGTCAAAGATGGACAGCACGCTGCCGATGCGCAAGGTGGTGTGCAGTGGCTGCTTGGCCTCGATCAGCCGCACGATGGTCGGGCCGAAGTTGCCCCACACGGCCAGTGCCACCGCATGGCCAGTTTGCGCAGCCAGTGTGCGAAAGACCGGCTCCGCCGCGGTCAAAGGCTCCAGCCTTTGCAGGCTGGCCAGCCCCATGCGCAGCGCCGTTGGCCCCAGGTCGTAGCGGCCCGAGATGTCCTGCTCGATCAGCCCAAGCCGTCCGAAGCTCACCAGGTAGGGATGTGCGCGAGACGGTGTCATGCCCGCTCGCAAGGCCAGGTCCTTGAGTGAAAGCGCGGAACCGCTGCCCGTGAGCGCCAGCAGAAGGCGGCCTCCGACCTCTACGGACTGCACCGCCCGCTGGGATTTGTCTTCTGATTCGTCGTTTATCGCCTGCATTTTCATGCTCAACGTCATTTGCATAGAGGAAATGAGTTTGACACAAACGGATTGCCGAGGGTATATTTGCTTTAGACGAATAGATTTGCTCAGAAGGAATTCTGGCTGATGTTCTTCCGCACCCCCGAAGGAGTTCCACTATGACCAAGACTTTTGCCTCCGCCGCCGACCTCGAAGAAAAGAAGGTCAGCTTCACCCAGCTGTCCGAACACGCCTGGGCCTACACCGCCGAGGGCGACCCGAACACCGGCATCATCATTGGTGACGACGCCGTACTGGTGGCCGACACGCAGGCCACGCCGGCCATGGCCGCTGACGTGATCCGCCGCATCCGCGAGGTGACCGACAAGCCCATCAAGTACGTTGTGATCACGCACTATCACGCGGTGCGCGTGCTGGGCGCCAGTGCCTATCAGCCGCAGCAGATTCTGGCCAGCCAGGACACCTACGACCTGATCGTCGAGCGTGGCGAGCAGGACAAGGCCAGCGAGATCGGCCGCTTCCCGCGCCTGTTCCGCAACGTCGAGACCGTGCCCGCGGGCCTGACCTGGCCCACCATCACCTTCAGCGGCAAGATGACGCTGTGGCTGGGCAAGCTCGAGGTGCAATTGCTGCAACTCGGCCGCGGCCACACCAAGGGCGACACCGTGGTGTGGCTGCCGCAGGAGCGCACCTTGCTCTCGGGTGACCTGGTCGAGTTCGACGCCACGCCCTACGCGGGCGATGCCTATTTCCAGGACTGGCCGCAGACGCTCAAGAACATTGCGGCGCTCAAGCCCAAGGCCCTGGTGCCTGGCCGCGGACCAGCCCTCATCGGCGAGCAGCAGGTGCAGGCCGGCCTGGACTCCACCGGTCAATTCATCAGCGACGTGTGGACCTGCGTCAAGGCCGGTGCCGACCAAGGCCGCGACCTGCGCAAGGTCTATGAAGAGACTTTTGCCAAGCTGCAGCCCAAGTACGGCAACTGGGTGATCTTCAACCACTGCATGCCGTTTGACGTGACGCGCGCCTACGACGAGGCCACGCTGTACCCGGACCCGCGCATCTGGACCGCCGAACGCGACCAGCAGATGTGGCAGGCCCTGGAAGGCTGATGCAGCCCGTACACCCCCGCCCCTCGACCAGGAGACACCCATGAAGCTCGACGATCTTCCTCTTCAAGCGCTGCGCGGCACCGGTGAACAGGTGCAGGCCATCCAGTTCCCGTATCGCCGTTCATCCGACCAAGATGCCGCGCAGCCGGCCAAGCATCCGGTCGTGATCGTGGGAGCAGGGCCGGTGGGGCTGACAGCCGCCATCGATCTGGCGCAGCGGGGGCAGCCCGTGCTGATCGTGGACAACGACGACAAGCTGTCCATCGGGTCGCGCGCGCTGTGTTTTGCCAAGCGCACGCTCGAGATTTGGGACCGACTGGGTGTCGGCCAGCCCATGGTCGACAAGGGGGTGTCCTGGAATCTGGGTAAGGTGTTCTTAAACGATGAGCAGGTCTACCAGTTCAACCTGCTGCCCGAGGCTGCGCATGAGCGCCCGGCCTTCATCAATCTGCAGCAGTACTACTGCGAGGCCTATCTGGTCGAGCGGGCGCTGCAGTTGCCCCTCATCGAAATCCGCTGGAAAAACACCGTCACCGCCGTGCAGGTGCGGGACGATAGCGCCCTGTTGACGCTGGAGACGCCCGAAGGACGCTACCAGGTGGACGCGCAGTGGGTCATTGCCTGCGATGGTGCACGCTCGCCGGTGCGCAACATGATGGGCCTGGACAGCAAGGGCCGCATCTTCCAGGACCGCTTCCTCATTGCCGATGTCAAGATGAAGGCTGACTTCCCGACGGAGCGCTGGTTCTGGTTCGATCCACCCTTCCATCGCAACCAGAGCGTGCTGCTGCACCGCGAGCCCGACAACGTCTGGCGCATCGACTTCCAGTTGGGCTGGAATGCCGACCCTGAGGAAGAGAAAAAGCCCGAGAAAATCATTCCCCGCGTGCAGGCCATGCTGGGCAAGGACGTTGAATTCACGCTGGAGTGGGCCAGCGTCTACACCTTTGCTTGCCTGCGCATGGATCAATTCGTCCATGGCCGCGTGATCTTTGCAGGTGATGCGGCGCACGGTGTCTCGCCTTTCGGTGCGCGCGGCGCCAACAGTGGCGTGCAAGATGCCGACAACCTGGCCTGGAAGCTGGACTGGGTACTCAGGGGCCGCGCCGGCGTAGAACTGCTGAACACCTATGGCCCCGAGCGTGAATACGCCGCCGACGAGAACATTCTCAACTCCACCCGCGCCACCGACTTCATCACGCCCAAGAGCGAGATCAGCCGCCTGTTCCGCGACCAGGTGCTGCATCTGGCACGCGATCACGAGTTTGCCCGCCGCATCGTCAACAGCGGCCGCCTGTCGGTGCCGGCTACGCTTCATGGCTCCGCGCTGAACACACCCGACGTGGATATGTTCCAGGGCCGCATGGTGCCCGGCGCTCCCTTGACTGACGCACCGGTGCAGCGCGACGGATGTGACACCTGGCTGCTGCGTTCGCTCTCGCCCGAATTCACGCTGCTGGTGTTTGGTGAAGCTCCTGCGTGGGCAGCCCGCTTACCCCAAGTGACCACCTTGCAAGTAGGCAAGGACCTGCAAGACAGCCAGGCCCTGGTGGCCCAGCGCCTTGACGCGACGCCGGGCACGGCCTACCTGATCCGTCCGGACCAACACGTCTGCGCCCGCTGGCGTCTGCCCACAGAGAAAAGCGTGCGCGCCGCTTTGGCCAAAGCCAGCTGCACCCCCGTCTGAACCCAAGGAGATGGATATGTTGAACACCCAATCGAACATGGCTTCGTTCGATGATTTCTACGAAGCACTCATCTCCGCCCACCAGGGCCTGGATACCGCAGAAAGCCATGCCATGAACGTCCGTCTGGTGCTGCTGCTGTCCAACCACATCGGTGACGTGGCCGTGCTGCAGGATGCGCTTCACATCGCCCGCGGAAAGCCTGGCGCCGCCGAGCCCACGTCCCTGGAAGGTCGCGCCGCCATCACGCCGGTGGCGCCGTCCCATGCGGTGGCGTGAGGCCGCGATTCAGACTGTCTCCGCCTAATTCCATCCCATCATTACTTCCATGCCACTCATCCAAAAAATTCATCATGTCGCCTACCGCTGCAAGGATGCCAAGCAGACGGTGGAGTGGTACGAAAAGCACCTGGGCATGAAGTTCGTGCTAGCCATTGCCGAGAACGAAGTGCCATCCACCAAGGCGCCCGATCCCTACATGCATGTGTTTCTTGATGCGGGCGCAGGCAACATCCTGGCCTTCTTCGAGTTGCCAAACCAGCCCGAGATGGGCCGCGATGAGAACACCCCGGCTTGGGTGCAGCACCTGGCCCTCAAGGTCGATTCGGTGGACACCCTGCTGGCCACTAAGGCCCGTCTGGAGGCTGAAGGCATTGAGGTGCTAGGCCCGACCAACCACACCATTTTCAAGAGCATCTACTTCTTCGATCCCAATGGCCACCGACTGGAGCTGGCGGCTGACTGCGGCACGCCCGAGATGCTGCAAAAGCTCGAAGAGGTTAAGCGCGACATGCTCAACGAGTGGAGCCGCACACGCCGCGCGCCCGCCCATGCCGCCTGGATGCACGACGGCACTTACGCATGAGCGCGCTGAACGAGTCCCACGATCCCGCGCTGCGCAGCTGGGTGGCCAGCGCCAACGTACCTGGCACGGATTTCCCACTGCAGAACCTGCCGTTTGCAGTGTTCAGGCGCACGGTCCGCGACGAGCCTTGGCGCGGCGGCGTTGCCATCGGCGACCAGGTGCTCGACCTGGCCGCGGCATCGCGCACTGCGCTGTTCAGCGGTTTGGCCGCCCAGGCGCTGATGGCGGGCGCGCAGCCCAAACTCAATTCACTGATGGCCTTGGGCCCAGCCGCCTGGAGCGCATTACGCCTGGCACTGTCACGCGCGCTTCGCGAGGGCGCTGACGCACAGCCGCTGCTGCAAGCGTGCCTGGTGCCACAGTCCGAGGTGGAATACACCGTGCCCGCCCAGATCGGGGATTACACCGACTTCTACACCTCGGTGTACCACGCCACCAATATCGGCAGACAGTTCCGCCCCGACAATCCGCTGCTGCCCAATTACAAGTGGGTACCCATCGGCTATCACGGTCGGTCCTCCAGCATCAACATCTCCGGCCAGGCCTTTACACGTCCCAAGGGCCAGCTCAAGGCGGCCGACGCGGCGCAGCCCTTGCTGGCGCCCTGCAAGAAGCTGGACATTGAGCTGGAACTGGGCGTTTTCATCGGACCGGGCAATGCCCAGGGCGAGCCGATAGCCATGACCGAGGCAGAGGACCATGTGTTCGGCCTGTGCCTGTTCAACGACTGGTCGGCGCGCGATATCCAGGGGTGGGAGTACCAACCGCTGGGACCTTTCCTCTCAAAAAATTTCGCCTCGACCCTCTCCCCGTGGATCGTGACGCTGGAGGCCTTGGCGCCATACCGCGTGCCGTTCACCCGCCCAGAGGGCGATCCGCAGCCCCTGCCATACCTGGACAGCCCCGCCAACCGGCAGGCTGGCTCGCTGGACATCCAGCTCCAAGTCGGGCTGCAGACGCCGCAAATGCGCGAGGCGAACCAGGCCGACGCGACCATCTGCCGTACCAGCTATCGCCATGCCTACTGGACGCTGGCGCAGATGGTGACCCACCACACCGTCAACGGGTGCAACCTGCAGCCCGGTGACCTGCTGGGCAGTGGCACCTTGTCCGGCCCGGCGTTGGACCAGGCCGGCGCGCTGATCGAGCTGACCGAAGGCGGCATGCGTCCCATCGAGCTGCCCGACGGAGAGAGCCGCACCTTCCTGGAAGACGGTGATTCGGTGGTGATTCGCGGCTGGTGCGAAAAGCCCGGTGCCGCCCGCATTGGCTTCGGTGAATGCTGGGGCACGGTACTTCCGGCGCGAGACTGAGTTGGCGCCTGTTATTGGATGCCGACACTCACCTTCCCTCTACTTTCACACAACCCATGGCCAGAGAGAAGCTGGTGTCCGCTTTGGGTCGAACCCGAACTCCCATTGGTGCACCCTCCAAGGTCGCCTTTCGCTGCAAAGCGGTCAATTGATGCACTGCCTCAAAGGCTCCTGATCGTCTAACCAAGCCCGCAGCAGCGACTAAACCTTGAACAAGCGACTCTCTACCTCTTAAGCACGTAAGTCGCTCAATGCAATGGCGTTCCGTCGACCTGGGCCCCGCCCCGCCGCAACCGCGCGTGCTCGCGTCGCTCCAGAAGGTCGAACACCCATTCCACCCGCTGCGGGATGCGCCGATTCGGAAACCCGGTCCCGGCCGGTGAAGCCACCGCGCGCGCCTGCGCCGCGCACCCTTCCACCAGGTAGGCAATCGCTGCCAGCGGGGCCTGCGGCTCGACCTGCGCCCGCAGCCACCCCGCCTGCGTCC
>JACCDW010816428.1_pt1 | contig 16401 bp, 21 predicted proteins | sample 7449781 | NCBI WGS metagenome assembly JACCDW01 (sample SAMN15323449, study PRJNA562643) | freshwater metagenome | isolation source: river surface water | place: USA:Blue River Watershed | collected 2017-08-18
AACAGGGCTTGAGCCTTCAAAAGGTGTAAATCCAGACGAGGCTGTAGCCCTTGGGGCCGCAGTTCAAGGTGGCATTTTGGCTGGAGATGTTAAGGACATTATCTTGCTTGATGTCACTCCGCTCAGTTTGGGTGTGGAAGTAAACGGTGGAATGGTTGACGTGCTTATTCCAAAGAACACCACTATTCCAACACAGAAGAAGAGTGTTTACACCACTGCTGTTAATAATCAGACAGAAGTGACAATCCACATCATCCAAGGTGAAAGACCAATGTCCAAAGATAACAAGAGCCTTGGAATGTTTAACCTTTCTGGAATTGCTCCTGCACCTGCAAGAGTGCCACAGATTGAAGTGGATTTCTCTCTTGATGCCAACGGTATTTTAAGTGTTAAAGCTAAAGACCTTGGAACAGGCAAAGAGCAATCTATCACCATCACACAATCTTCAAATCTTGACCAAGATGAAATTGATAGAATGGTAAAAGAAGCTGAAGAATATGCTGAAGCAGATAAAGAAGCTAAGGAAATGGTGATGCTTAGAAATGAAACAGAAATGCTTTGCTCAAGCATCGAAACAACTATTGAAATGTCTAAAGACAAAGCAGAAGAAAGCTTAATCAATGATGTTCAAGAGGCTTTGGATAAAACCAGAGAAGCATTGAAGCTCAATGATAAAGCCGAAATCACATCCGCGAAGGAAAATCTTCTTCAAGTGTCTCATAAACTTTCTGAGGTGCTTTATCAAAATGTTCAAAACTCTTCAGAAGATTTAGACCCAAATGTGGTAGATGCTGAAGTGGTAGAATAAAATACTCGAAAAAATACAAGAGGGGATTCGTCCCCTCTTTTTTTACTTGAACTTTACAACATAATTAAATGACAATCTGTCGAACATGTGCGTGTTCATATTGTATTGAACGCCAAGATTACCAAACTTGCCTGTGTTAGTTAGCCCAACAAAATTTTGCTTTTGGTCTTTAATCATAGACAAAACAAAATTGTTACTGTTTTTAAATGTCAAAGCATAGATGTCATTGATTACATCTGAGGCAAAATTAAACTTTGGATTCACCAAGCTAAATGAAAATGAATCTTTAAATTGTGACCTGTTTTGGCCAATCAATGAAAATGAGTTTTCATAAACACTAAAAGCATTTTGCCTAAAATAAAAATCATAAACATCGAATTGATTATTGTATTTCAAGGAAATGTTTGTTTTATTTACGTATGTATTATAACTCACTTGTTCCACACCGTTTTCAGATGATGCTTTTACAGAAACATTTTTAATTGGCTGAATAATTCCATAGGTATCGCCATCTCTAACACCAATGCTTCCCACTTTAACATCATAATTAAATTTGCCAGTGTTTTCAGACAATCTGTATTCCACTTTGTCAATTTTTGATTGAATAAAGTTTTGATTATCGCCATGAGCAATTGTGGTATCTTTTGTTTCTAATTGGCTAATGTTCGTTTCTCCATCATTTGCCATTTTAAATTTAAAATCTTTGCCATTGAGATTCAAGAAGTTTTTAGAATAACCATCATTGAATTGGACATAAGAAAGATTGTAATTTTTATTAGAATAGTTGAGTGTGCTTTCCACACGCTTTGGGTGATGAATAGTTCTCACAGAAAAGCCTTTAGTAGTATACTGAACATCATCATAATTGTCCATCATTCGTGCTGAGAATGTAGGAGATTGAAACACAATTGACGTTTCTGAGGCATACGGGCGATTCCAGGCGTCTGTCATCAATAAAGGCTTCTCAGACGCCACATAATCAATCTTTGTGCCTTTAGAAGCAAAAGAATAGCTATCGTAGTTGAAATTTCTGCCAATGGTTTTTGACATTGAAATAGACAATTGTTTTTGTTGGTAAGATAATGTATTTTTGTTATCTACAAGCACTTTTGAGGCAAATACATTCTGCACTTCATTTCGATTGAAATCCTCGGCTGTGAAGGTAAATCCGCGATAAGTGATTCCTACAGTGTTTTTTGGAGCAGAGCTTGTGTAGCTCATTGTAACATCACTTAATTTTGCATTGAAATTGTGCACTTGCGAATTATTGGCAAATGTTCCAGCATATTTTAAATTGCCGAAATCATACTTCATGTTGGAGCCAGACCAATTCACTTTCTTGTTTGCGTCTATTGTAAAAGAAGACTTACCAACAGGCAATGACAAATCTGTAGATTGTGCATTTGCCATTGCTGTAATAGACATAATTGAGATTGTGTAAATGGGTTTCAACATTATTTAATTCTGACTTCCTGGTTAATTATACTTGAAAATCGTGAAACCTGGAAAACAAAGCAAGATTAGATTGTGTGAGTGATGTTAGCAAACTCGGCTAAGGCTTTTTGTTTGGCTGTTTTTTCATCTAATACAAAATCTTTTGGTAATTCATCATACCAAGACACAATCTCTTTATTGGCCAGATATTCATTACTTTTAAGGTAGTTTGATAAATCTTCTGAAGATGGTGACTCACCACTGTCGCTTTTGAGCACTTTATTGGCGACAAACATCGCAATACTTTCCACTGCACCCAAAGCAAGCCCGATGAATAAATTTTCAGAAAATGCAACCACTGGTATATTTGATATTAATAATAATGTGCCAACTATGTTTACAGCACTTAAAATGTTCGCCTTAAAACTGGGTAATTTTTCTAACCAAAAAGTGGGAAGCAAATCTGGCTTTTTGATTAAAGAACTTAAGTTAGTTCCTTCAAATTCATGAATACTTATTTCGCCAGTTATATTAGTGTAACATACATACACACTCCCAGATTGTGGTAGAGTTTTTATAGATTTCCATCTTGGAAGACTTTCTGAGATTATGTCACACGGAATAATGTTATGCAATATTGGCTCGAAAACTATTGAAAAGTAGGCATTATTTGCGTTTTGTTGTATGTAGCTCAAAAATTTAAGTTTTGGGTAGGCCAAATTTATTTTTCGAACTAATGCTTCATGTATCATAAAAGGTGCATTACTATATTTTTCGCTGCTAGGAGAGCAGTGCCAAAGAACGTGTGAACTATCCACTTGAATTGCAAATTTTTTATCATCAGTAAGGATAAATCTTTGAAAGGATTTGTTGAATTCAACAAATAATGAATTAACAAGTTTTTCAATCGTTGATGTCAATTGCTTAACTTCTTCTTTCTTTTCTGCTTCAACTTTTCTTCTGTGCAATTCCTGGGCTTCTTGCTCCTGAAGGGCAAGATTCTCCTTGTGCTTTCGTCTAAGCTCAAGAAGCTCTTCGTTTGAAAAATTTTTGTTCAACATTGCTCACCTATTTATACGTTTGAAATTGAAAAATTGCATTATCCAATCACCCAAATCTGAGATTTAAATCTAATCATTTCCTCTTGTTCTTTTCGTTTCAAAAAATTCGAATATAATTCATCTAGGTTTTTATCACGATTTTTTTTATAAAGCCCCGATGTAAAAAATGAATCTGGTAAAAAGTGTTGAAGTTTGCTCCAATCAAAACACAATCTACCACCAATCTTTAGATTACCGAATGATTCTGGAAGAGATGTGAACTTGTTTCCATAAATCCGCAAATCACCACCAATTTTGATATTACAAAAAGATTCAGGAAGAGATGTGAGATTGTTGTAATCTAGAAACAAATCACGACCAATTTTCAGATTACCAAAAGATTCAGGAAGAGATGCGAGATTGTTAGATTCAAGCCGCAAATCACCACCAATCTTCAAATTACCAAATGATTCTGGAAGAGATGTGAGCTCGTTATCATCAAGACGCAAATTACCACCAATCTTAAGATTTCCGAAAGATTCTGGGAGAGATGTTAGTTTCTTGTAACTAAGCGGCAACCAATCATCCACTTTCACACAATCTGAATTCACTGTATATTCTACTCTGTATTTATCTAAAAAATCTGTTAGTTCTTTAAAGTTATTATTCATTCGCTCACCCATATCTGAGATTCAATTCTAGTTCTTTCTGCTTCAGCTTTTTCTGCCTTTATTCTAAGACTTTGTTGTTCTTCTCGAAGTTGAGCTTCCTCTGCTTCTATTTTTAGTCTTATTCTCTCTTCCACTGTTCTTTTAAGTTTTTCAAAATATTTATCTTCTTCTGGACGAGCATGATAATTGTGTACAACTTGGCCCATAAAGACTAAAAGATGGGCTAATCCATAAATAAAAAGAAGAAATACCAGTATGAGAAAAAAAACAACAACTGCCTCAATCATTCATTCACCCAAATCTGAAGTTCAGCTTTTTCTTTGTCTGCTTCAGCTTGAGCTTTAGCTTGAAGTTGAGCTTTTTCTTCTTCATCTATTTTTTCATTTCTTTTACGCAAAAATTCAAAGACGCTTATATGACAAACTGCAAAACATATGTACGATATAAACGATATCAAGAACCATATAGGTCCAATTCTTGTAAAAGGCCCTGTATATCTTGTAGTAAAAAAAGAAAAGAGAAAAGGTATTAAGGTGGGAAAGCTAATAACAGTAGATAGAGATAAAAAAACAAAGTAAACGAATTCTAAAGTATCAATCACACTATCTTTAATCTTTCTTCTCATCCATTCACCCATTAAACCAGCACTCTTCCGATAGGCACACAAAACTTCAAAGTGGGAATTTTTAAATCTCTGTATGCCTGAACATTGTCTTCGCTATCGTCCACAGCATACACAATCTCATAATTTTCCATAATTTTCAGAGCTTCTTTTTTCTTATATGAAGCATGGTCAGATTGTGTGTAGAAGTGGTAATTATCAAAATCTTCTGGTTGCATAACCAAAACACAATCTTCTTTCCAAATTCCTTCGTCTTTCAGCCATTGCAAGGTGGGTTTATATCCGCCTTGTCCTCTAGCTGTGATAAAAAACACACAATCTGGCTTATAAAACTCACAAAGCATCTGAAGTAAATCCACGCCCAAATCAATCACTTCATCGCCCCTGCAATCGGCATTGTACCATTCCACTGATTTTATCCAAGATTTTGCATCTTGTCTAGTAAATGCATCCAGATTTAATCGCTTAAATCTTTGTGAACTATCAGCTACTACACCATCTATGTCAAATATCAAAGCTTTTTTCATTTCTTCAAAATCTCGTCTATAATACCGTACTCAAGAGCTTCTTCAGCACTCATCCAATAATCACGGTCACAATCTATTCTTACTTGCTCGGTGGTTTTCCCAGTATGATTAGAAAGTATCTCCATAAGTTTATCCATGAGAAAATTAGTTTCTTTAGCTTGCACATTGATGTCTGCGGTAGTGCCTCTAAATCCTGATGAAACTTGATGAATCATCACGCGAGAATTAGGTAAAATTCTTCTTTTGCCTTTTTCTCCACCAGCTAAAAGCACAGCTCCCATAGACGCCGCTTTCCCAAAGCAAGTGGTAGCAACAGGACACGACACAAACTGCATTACATCGTAAATTGCAAGCCCATCATACACTGAGCCTCCTGGTGAGTTTATGTAAAAATGGATGTCAGATTCAGGGTCTTCTTTTTCCAAGAAAAGCATCTGAGCCATAACTACGTTTGCGGTTTGCTCATTCACTTCATCTCCAAGCATAATAATTCTGTCTTTTAACAATCTGGAGTATAAATCATACGAGCGTTCGTTCTCGCCAGTTTTTTCAATAACGTAAGGTATTAGCATTTCTGTATAATTATACGCATGGAGTACAAGATTATCACTAATTCTGATGAAGAATGTTTTATTGAAATCACAAAAAACACTTTCAGAAATAGAATTGAATTTGATTATACACCTCCTGAAGATTTCTATGGAGTGGCTATTGGTTGTAATTATAGCTACAAAGGTCACCCTTTGGGGTTTATCAAAGACAATGGCTCAATTGTGAGCCAAATAAATGGCAAGACCCAAAGAGGTTTATTTTGCATTAATGAAACAGATACAATCATTCAAGCTGGGCCCTCACTGCTCATAGATAATGAGCCTCAAAAAGATTATAAAGCTGAAGGGTTTTCTTCACATTTTATTTTGTCAGGTTTGCACTCTCACATTGGTAAAAAAAAATCAGGTAATTACATTTTGGGTTTTACTAAATTGCTTACATTAAATCAGATGATTGAAAAATATCAAACATTATTCGTGGAAGATGCCATGAAGCTTCCAGGTTTGAAGCTATGCTCTTTTTATTTTGCAAACACAAGACAAGAAATCAAACACGGAACTTTTCCAATTCCTGTGGCTTTAATTTTCGAGCCTAGACTCAAGGAAGTGGCCCACTTGCTCAACGACATCAGCTAAACCATAACTTTCAAGCAATTTATAAACTATATTTGAGCATCTATAGTTAGCAGATGGAAGATTTGGGTCTGGTTTTTTTTCAAACTCTTCTCTTCTTTTATCTTTTAGTTTATCAAATAAAATACTCACCTTGACAGTTTGCTCAACTATTTCCATAAGCTCTTCAGGTTTCCCATCATATCCTTCAAGCAAATTTCTAAGCTCTGTATATTTTTCAAAGATTTTATTGAACTCATCGAGAGAAGAACAGTTTTTAATTATTTCTTCCACATCATCTTCTGTTAATGCCTCAGATTTTTTAATCCATTTTTCATTGATTAAATCATAAATTGCATCAGATTTGTATTTTAAAAATCTTGGTTTTGCAAAATAAAAATTAATTGGATGCTCGTTGATATAAATTTTTTCGTTGTATTTTTTTGCGGCCAATGAATTAAGCTCTTTGTAATCTTCAGGTTTAACAGAGTCTTTCAAAAAAATAGTCACATCTATATCGGAATCATCTTTCCATTGATGCGTAAGCGTGGAGCCTAAAATCCAGATTTTGTCAAATTCTAAACCTGTTTGTGCTGAGATTTTACTTGTAGCCTCAAGTATCCTATCCCTCACTTCTTCTCTGATTTTGTCATTTTTTATGATTGCTTTATCGTACCCTGGTTTTATTGGGTCAACCACAGAATATTCTTTTGTGTTTGGCTTCATAAAGATTGACATATTTACTTATTTTTAGTTCAATGAAGTTTATTCCTTTTTTTGACCAGAAAACCCTGGAGTCTTTAGCCGCTAAGATGAATGCTCATTTTAAATATATTACACAATTATTTTGAAAAATTATCAAAAAAAAGGTAGTTGCATAAAATAACTTGTATATTAAACTATAGATGAAAACTATACATAAATCATTTAAATATAGAATATATCCAACAAAGAATCAAGAAATGCTTCTTGAGAAGCATTTTGGGTGTATGAGATTTGTGTTTAATAGATTTCTAAACGAACGACAAGAAGAATATCTTAATAATGGAAATTCATTAAATTATTATGATAATGCTTCTTCTTTAACAGAATTAAAAAAAGATTTAGTTTGGTTGAAAGAAGTTAATTCACAATCACTACAATCTGCTTTAAAAAACTTAGACATTGCATACAATAGGTTCTTCAGAAAACTAGCAAAGTTCCCAAGATATAAGAAAAAAAATGACAAGCAATCGTTTCATGTTCCTCAGTCTTTAGCCATCAAAGATGGAAAATTGTCTATTCCCAAGTTTAAAAAAGGCATAGAAATTGTTATTCATCGACCAATAAAAGGAAAGATTCTTAATGGAACAATAACTAAAACAGCAACAGCAAAATATTATATTTCGATAACTTGTGAAGTAGAACATCAAGAATTAGAGAAAACAAATTCATCTGTAGGAATTGATACAGGATTGAAAGATTTAGCAATTCTTAGTAATGGAACTAAATACGAAAATATTAAGTGTTTAAGAAAATCATTAAGCAAACTAAAATACGAACAAAGACAACTTTCAAAAAAAATGAAAGGAAGTGGTCAGAAAGAAAGACAAAGAAAAATAGTAGCTACAATCCATGAAAAAGTAGCAAACAGAAGGAAAGATAATTTACATAAAGTATCTACAAATATCATCAAAAATCACGATGTCATTTGTGTAGAAGACTTGGCTGTAAAAAATATGATGAAAAATCATAAATTAGCATTATCTTTTTCAGATGTTGGATTAGGAATATTTTACGAAATGCTTTCATATAAAGCATCTTGGAATGATAAAACTATTGTAAAGATAGATAGATTCTTTCCAAGTAGTAAAATGTGTAATAGTTGCCATTGGATAAATCAAGAATTAACCTTGAAAGACAGAGAATGGACTTGTGTGTGTTGTTCCACAACACACGACAGAGATGTAAATGCAAGTAAAAATATTCTCATCCAAGGTTTAAACAATCTATCTGGGTTAGGAACTAATTCGGATATAAAACAAAAACAAGTGGAGTCGTTTGCAGTAGCAAAGGCTATGAAACTTGAAGCCCAAGGGTCTTTAGCCCTTGTGTAGTTCACTCCTGACTAAAGAATATATTAAAGCAATGACTAGGCCTATACATAAAATAATTGTTAAATCTCTATCCTCAATAAACAACATACTAAATCCCAGTATAACTAAGATTGTGTATTTAATTTTCTTTATCACAGCCGCAACCACCTAACTCCTGCTCATCAATATACTCTTTAGGCACTTTTTGCCAACACATAACCAAGGCATTTCCATCTTCATCCCATTTAACATAGTCATCCTCTATAATCAAATCATCTGCTGAGAAATATGTACGAGCAGCTTTAAAAGCATTTTTGTTTAATAATTTTGGATTATCGAGCGAAAAATTAACAAGCTTACTTCTTATACTGAAATTGAAAGCATGAAGATTGCAATGCTTCAAAGTTTCTGTAATTATTTGTATTTCTTCATCTGATAAATCTATCCACATAATCTTATTTTACAGTTTACAGCAAACATTTCCCCACAATCTCATTTCTTCTTACTAAACCAAAATCTTTGGAATCTATAGATTTATTTGGATTATCTCCTTCTACAAAATAATAATTTGCTGGAATTTCTTTGAACAACATTTTTATTCCAGGGGCAATAGCTACATGTGTATTTACCCAATCTGGAATTAATACAAAACTATGAGCATCATTTGTGTTCTCAGCATATTTTGAGCCTTGAGCCGCTGTAATTCTTTTAATCACTTTTTCTTTATTTTTTTCTATCACAACAATATCGCCAATGAAAAGTTTAGATGTGTCTTTTGTGGCTAAAATAAGTTGATAATTCTTTAGAGTGGGTTCCATAGAGCCGCCCTTAACGATTACAAAAAAATAATTAGAAGGCAAGATTATAATTAGATTTAGCAAAATTGCAAGAATGAAAAGCAAAATAAATCTGAGTTTTTTGGGTAATTTCATTTCATTCCGCCTTTAATTATTTCGGAAAAAGAATGAATTAGCCTTGTCAGATTGTGTTAAAAATGGATTAAGATTGTGTGGAGATGAAGGCAAATGTATGGAGTTGGAGGGAGTAATGAAAAAATCCAGAATATATAAATATGAAGACAATTACAGTAGAATGCGAAAGTTGCAAAAAATCTTTTGAAATGAAAATGGGTGAATACAAAAGACATATCAAAAATAATTTTAAAAGAAAATATTGCTCAAGACAATGTAGGATAGACCACGTGAGATTGTGTCCAGAGGTGGTTGTTCATGATGGTTTAAAAAAATGGTGGAATGATGAGAAAAACTTTGAACATTGCAGAAAAATTAACGAAGCCCAATCGCATGAAAGAAGAAGAACTACAATGGGCTGGAAAGAGTTTTTAAGAAGAGCAAGAAATAGTAAAAAAAAATTAGAGCTTGAAATTGATGATTTAAAAACAATTTGGGAACAACAAGAAGGGAGATGCCCTTACACAGGATGGGAATTAATTTTACCAACTTGTCAAACAAGAAAAACACCACAAACAGCTAGCATGGATAGAATTGATAGCTCAAAGGGTTACACGAAAGATAACATTCAGTTTGTGTGTGTAATGGCTAATTATGCTAAAAATAATTTTGAGGAAGATTGTATGAGAGAGTTTTGTGAAGCAATTTATGAAAACTGCAAAAAATCAAAGAATTAATTTTATGGAGATGAAGGGAAATGTGTGGAGTTGGAGGTGGGGGCATCGAAGCCCCTTCCTGCACGAAATTAACCGATGTCGCTACACGTTTAGTTTATTGTTTATCTTGAATTGCTAGGAACAAAAAACAAATCCACACAATCTGCGAGTAGCTTTTACATCATTCTACTATAGATGTTTTTTGCTAGACTTTATTCGAAGAGAAAGATACCCTACTAGCTCGGTTATTCATTTCTCCAGACAGCCTTAGGCTACCATTGCAGAAACTGCACTGGCGAAGCCAGGGTTGAATCTGCGAGTTTTTTTAGCATTTTTGCCATTTATTTTTCAATTCTCTTTTTAAGTGGCCTGAGAATTACCCACTACGTGCTACAAGAGATTAACTGTCGCCAGTCGATTCCCTTTCACCCCCATACTTATTTATACGACGAAAAATGAAAAAAGTCCTCACATTTCTGCAAGGACTTGATTTGTTCTTTGATTTGTATGAATCTTACTTGACAGGAATTGTCAAGCCAAGACCCCAAACGAAACCTTCAGAACCCTCGGCTCGGCTAAAGTTCTGACCCACGTTGAACCCCTTAAAGCCCGCATAGGCCTTGATGTCCCAGCCGCTGTTCCGAAGAACGCTGACCGATACGCCAGTGCCAAGATACATATTGGTCTTGGAGAAGTTGGAGTCAAAAGCACCCAGAGCCACAATCTGTACTCGGTTGCCCAAACCGTTCACGTTGAACAGTGGGTAGCTAAGTGCAGTGTAGTTGGTGTCGAGACCATCTTTGAGCCACAATACGTTGAGACTGTCACCAGTTACGCTTGTCGCCAAAGATTGAGACTTTACAGGAGCCTGTTTCTTGCTTGCTGGCACAATCTCAATTTTTTGAGCGTGTGCTGTAGTAGCTAGAACGGCGAGTGCTGGAATAGTAGTTAGAAGTGTCTTCATAATTTTTTCCTTATTATATTATACGCCAAAATTAGCAAGAAATTGCGAATCGGCGTTTTTTCTTAATATTTTTTTCGCACGATGTACTTTTGTGCGAATTGTATTCAGAGGAAGTTTCATCTGCTCCGAGATTTCAGCATAGGATTTGTCATCTATTAAATGATTCATCACTTCACGTAAATCGTCAGGGAGCTGGTTTATCATCTCAAATACTTCACTAAGAAACTCTTTTTGCTCGTAGTTCTGCTCTAAATTAGCAGAAGAATCTACGATGTCGAATGTATCATTTTCTTGAGTATGTCTATTGAAATACTCTAATGAATAGGTGTCCAATTGCCTAGTTTTATTTCTTAAAGAATCTATGCTTGCGTTCTTTACAATGGATGTCATCCAGTTGGTAAACTTCTTGCTAGAATCATAAGAATCAAAATTGTTCCAGGCTTTAATGTAAGATGTTTGTAGCACATCTTCAGCGGAGTCTTTATTCCTAACTACGCTGAAAGCAATTGAGAATAATTTGCCTCTAGATTCAGCAAACAGTTTCTCAAAACGTTCTTTCTTATTTAAGCTCATGTTTATATTATTGTCTTTTTTCATAATTTTTCTCCACAAACAAAAAAAGATTGCTAATTGCAATCCCTTTTGTGGGTACATCCGATTATACCCAATCTCTGTGAAATCTGGAAAAATTACACCATCGTCTGCACATCTTTGATGTCAAACTCAACAATTGTGTCCCTTCCAAACACATTTACATAGGCCTTTAACTTGCCTTTAGTTTCATCCACTGAATCTATTTTAGCTGAGAAATCAGCAAAAGGCCCAGCAATAATTGAAACAATGTCATTAGCTTTGAAATTAGATTTTGGTGTATCGTCGTTACTTTCAAGTCTCTTGAGAATTGCTTGAATTTCATGGTCTGGCATCGGACTAGGCCTTGAGCCAGATTTAACAAATCCAAGCACACCATCTGATGCATACACCACTTTCTCGGTTTCATCATCTAAAACCATTTTAACAAAAATGTAACCAGGAAATACTTTTTTATCAGCCACCACACGCTTACCACGTCTGGTTATATATTCTTTCTCTGTGGGAATAAGAATATCAAAGATTACATTTTGCCACATATTGCTTTTGATAGCTCTTGCCAAAAGATTATCTCTTGCTTTTCCTTCTTTTCCTGCCATTACATGTAAACTGTACCAATTACTCATAATACTATTATACGAAATAGTTTTGAATTGTTTGCAGTTTCTTCTTAATTTGTTTGTCTGAGATTTTTCTATTTGATTCTGAAAAGATTCGGGCGATTTTTGAGATTGAATACCCTTGCATCAACAAACACACAATCTCCCTTTCTTCTTCAGGTAATGTATCTATAAATAGCTTTACATTTACATCATCTATGATTTGATTTTCGCTAGATGTTTCTATTTCTGGCATTTCATCTGTGGTAATTACAGAATTGGTGGCGAGAAGGAGATGTTTTTTCTCGAAATCTTGAATATCATGAGCATTGTTCAGATTGTGTTTTTGCTCGAATTTTTTCTTTTTGTCTTCTGAAAATCTACCAGCAAAATAAGATTTTATTTCTCTTAAATTACTTGGGCAAGAAACAAAAGATTCAGAATCGTTTGTGCCAAGAAGATAAAAATACACTGTGGAATGAAGAAATGTGATTAGTTTCACATCAAAATCTGGATTAAACCTCTTAAAGGCCAGGATAGCTCCTATTATCGCATTTTGATAACAATCCTCAAAGATTGTGTTTGGGTGGCTCAATTGGTGTTTATTCGCCAATTTTTTAAGAAGATTTGAATGTCTTTCAAGAAGAGTTTCAAGAGCCTGATTGTCATTTTTTGTTTGGTAGCTTACCACCAAATCAACATCTGATTGTTGCATATATGTATGTTTCATTTTTTCACCTGCTCTAATTTGAATCTAGGATTCTGCGGAGCTTATTTTTATTTTCTGGAAATGTAATTACAAAACCTTTATTTCAACACCAGATTCTCCTAATGCGTTCCTGATTTCTTTTGATAAATGAGGAAAGCCTGTAAGTTTTAAACCACCTTCTTCAATAATAATTTCAAAACTTTGATTCATTAAATCTTCTTGTGAAATACCTCCTAGTTTGCCCCAGATAAACTTTTGATTACTGCTACTTAATAAAGAATCATACACTCTTTTGTCTTCTTCGTATCTTCCAGATACTATCACTGAGATAAGCTCGATAATCTGAGAATATTCGGGGATTTTTTGAAGCTCTTCTTCGGTAAAGCCTGAGTAAATTAAAATGCCTTTTGGCAAAGGATTACCATTTCTATGTAAATGTTTCAAAAAATGAATTAGAGACTCAGGTTGAAGAAAAGGCTCTCCTCCAGATATAGATAAACCATCCAGATTGTGTGAGAGGATTTTATCAGCCAATTCTTCTACATCTACCAAGCTTTTAGTCTTAAATGACCACGATTCTGGATTGAAACAACCTTTACAAGCTAAATTACAACCTTGCAAATGAATTAAATACCTGTTTCCAGGCCCATTTACTGTGGTGGGAAAAGTTTCTCCTAAAAGATTAAAATGTGGCACAATTATCTATAATTATGTAAGCAGAAAACCCAGTGGCCCTTAGCCGCTGGGATGAATGCTCACTTAATAATATATACGAGATTTTTGAAAAAAGTTTTGCAAGAAAAAGGTTTTAAGAAAAGTATTTAGAAATATTAATTATGCTAAAAGCATACAAGTATAGAATTAAGCCAAACAAAGAACAAATCGAAATGTTTGAAAAACATTTTGGCAGTGTTAGGTTTGTCTATAATTGGGGATTAGAACAAAAAACAAAAGCATATCAGGAAACAGGAGAAACTATCTTACATAACAAATTAGTTACATCTCTGCCAGAGTTAAAGGAGGAAAATCCTTGGTTGAAAGATGTAAATAGTCAAGCAATACAATCTTCTCTAAGAAATCTAGATAATGCATATACAAGATTCTTTAGAGAGAAGAAAGGATTTCCTAAGTTTAAGTCAAAAAATAATTCAAAACAATCATTTCAATGTCCTCAAAGTTGTTCAATTGATTTTGATAGAGGATTCTTAAATATTCCTAAAATTAAAAATATCAAAACAATATTTCATCGAAAATTCGATGGAGAAATTAAGACATTAACAATAAGTAGAGTGGCAAGTGGTAAATATTATGTTTCTGTTCTTGTGGAAGATGGGAAAGAATTACCATCTAAACCAAAGTTAGATAGAAACGATGCCGTAGGTATCGACCTTGGATTAAAAGATTTTGTTATCATGTCTGATGGAGATAGGGTTTCTAACCCAAAATATTTTAGGAAATCAGAAAGAAAACTTGCTAAGTTGCAAAAACGATTAAGCAAGAAACAAAAAGGAAGTAATAACAGAAATAAACAAAAACAAAAAGTGGCTAAGACCCACGAAAAAATAGCAAATCAAAGAAAGGATTTTCTACATAAAACATCATATGAGATAGTTCACAAGAACCAAGGAACAATCTGTATGGAAGATTTGTGTGTTAAAGGAATGATTAAAAATCGAAGATTAGCTAAATCAATATCTGATGTAGGATGGGAAATGTTTGAAACATTCCTCAAATACAAAGTAGAATGGTATGGAAAAAATTTTCTTGATATAGGAAGATTTGAGCCTTCATCTAAAATGTGCTCCAATTGTGGAGCAATTAAATCAGATTTGAAATTATCTGATAGAGAATGGATATGTTCTAAATGTGGAGTGAATCATGATAGAGATATTAATGCCTCCATAAACATAAGAAATATGGCATTCACAAATCAGAACTTAGTAAGATGTATAGGGCTGGGACAGCCCGATTCTAAGCCTGTGGAGAAAGCGGATAGGACAAAATCTAAATCTGCTTCTGTGAAGCAGGAAGCCCAAGGGTCTTTAAACCTTGGTTAGTTCACACGATTATTTTGCCACTTCAAACGACATCATTTGTGCGTATCTATCTCTCATCGCTCGTTTTTCTTCATCAGGAAGTTTTTTAATCTGAGCAGGAGTATAGCCAAGTTTTGTAAATAGCTTCTTAGAAAACAAATCTGTAAAATCAGGAGAACCATTTCGAACAATCTGCTCTGTAAGCTCAAATGCCTCAGCTGGATTGCCTCCACCTACAGTGGGCATAATCAATCTGTTTCCTTCTTCTCCCGCTCTGCCCAAAGAACGCTGGTGAGATGTAGCTAAATCTGTAGGAACAATAACCACTTTTACGTTGTATCCTTCGATAAGATTTCTTACAGCTTCATTCAAAATTAAATCGGGTGAGCCTCCAACCATCGGAACTACCACATCGTTTCCTTTTCTTAAAGCTTCTTCTTGAATCTTTGGCTTTACCACGCTTACTGCATAAATTAATGTATTTTGTGAGCCAGCTCCTCCTTGATAGCCTACCAAATCTCTTTGATATTCGTCAGGGTCTACAAGAATACCATAATTAGTCATTCGAACAGGATTATCATTATCTCCACCTTCAGGCTCAATGTATCTTGACTTTCCAGCCCCAGGATAACCGATAAATAACGTGACAGTTTGTGAGCCAGATGGTGTGGTTTCTGGAATCATAGCCTTGTATTCCTCAGCTACCATTTCAGCAAATTGTTTTTTGGCTTCATTGTAAGCCGATAAAGGATTTGTTGATTCTCCAGACATTCCAAACTGAGAACTCATTACACTTAAATCTTTTTGAGAGTTATAAATGTCTCTGGCTTTTTCTTCAAGTTTTCTAGCTTTATAAGCTTCAAAATCTGTTTCTTCTGGATGCTCTTCAAATTTTTTTTGTAAACTAACAATAAACTTTGGGTCTTTTTCAAGCACAATTTGTTCAATTTGCTCCGGAGAATTTTTACTTCTCCAAGTATCAAAATCTTCATACTGAGCATCTGAAAAACTTGGATATTGTCTTAATTCTGATACATAATTTCCCCACAATTCTTCAAGCTCTTCTTTGTTGATTCCAGGGTCAAGAGCTATAGCTTGCTCAATGTATCTTTTTTTTGCCTCGCCTAACCCTTGAGGTACAGCTTTGTTTAGTTCTCTCATTCTCAAAATATCATCAAGTTTTTAAGCTATGATTTTTCTTAAATTATTTTTGCTATACCGATACCACACAATCTTACTTTACGATTTAATTATTGAAAATCCTTTGTGGGTCACCAAATGTAATTCTATCTGGAATGTCATAAATACTTTCATACTTCTCCACACAATCTGAATCAAACAATGGCTGAATTATGTCTTTTTTATCGCAAAGATTTGTCCACCTTACACTCACTTTTCGTGGATAGTAATCATCTGGTATTCCTTGCGCTATAAAGTTCCATTCACTTTCAGCATACACACGAAGAGAATCTTGATTATCTGTATGCTTAAAATTTTTAGTTTCAGCCTCAATGTAAATAGATTTGTGTTTTGGT
>JACCDW011823732.1_pt1 | contig 16399 bp, 12 predicted proteins | sample 7449781 | NCBI WGS metagenome assembly JACCDW01 (sample SAMN15323449, study PRJNA562643) | freshwater metagenome | isolation source: river surface water | place: USA:Blue River Watershed | collected 2017-08-18
AAATCATCCCAATGGCTATAGGTAAAATAAATGCGCGGATCTTCGGCATGACGTAAAAGCTCTACATGCTGGCATCCAGGGAAATTTCGAATGAAATCCTTCGATTCTTTAAAAATTAGTTCAAAATCACCTGTTTTATCTTCGATAAAGGTCATTTTTACGATTCGTACAATCATTTTTACCCTTTTTTTGCAAAGCTACAGATCTCTCCCGAATCTGCCCCTTTTTTATTATATTTGTGGCTCTTGTAAAAAACCTAATCATGTCAACTGCGAACATTCAACAGATTCTCGGAGATCAGGCTGCTTTCTTGCTCGATCACCAATGTAAGACTATCCCTTCTAACACCATTCATCATGCTGGTGGCGACGTAATCGATCGTATCTATAGCCACACAGATCGCAATATTCCTACTTTGCGTAATTTGCAATCTATCTACGGTACTGGTCGTTTGGCGAATACGGGTTATATGAGTATCCTTCCGGTGGATCAAGGAATTGAACACTCTGCGGGTGCTTCTTTCGCTCCAAATCCAATCTACTTCGATTCTGAAAATATTGTAAAATTAGCTATCGAAGGTGGTTGTAACGCGGTTGCAACGACTTATGGTGTTTTAGGTTCGGTTGCGCGTAAATACGCACACAAAATTCCAATGGTTGTAAAAATCAACCACAACGAATTCTTGACTTACCCTAACAAATATGATCAGATCATGTTTGGTACTATCAAGCAAGCATGGGATATGGGTTGTGCTGCGGTAGGTGCTACAATCTATTTCGGTTCTGAAGAGTCTTCTCGCCAGATCACTGAAGTAGCAGAAGCTTTCGCTTATGCACACGAATTAGGAATGGCTACCATCTTGTGGTGCTATATCCGCAATAACGGTTTCAAAAAGGATGGCGTCGATTATCATACTTCTACGGATTTAACAGCGCAAGCAAACCATATCGGTGTAACTATCCAAGCGGATATCATCAAGCAAAAATTGCCAACCTTAAATGGCGGTTATCCTGCAATCAACTTCGGTAAAACACATCCAAAAGTATATTCTGAATTAACAACAGATCACCCAATCGATCTTTGCCGTTACCAAGTAGCAAACTGCTATATGGGACGTATCGGTTTGATCAACTCAGGTGGCGAAAGTAAAGGTGCTACCGATTTACAAGAAGCAATCGCTACTGCGGTCATCAACAAACGCGCAGGTGGTGTTGGTTTGATCAGCGGTCGTAAGGCATTCCAAAAGCCAATGAACGAAGGGGTTGCTTTGTTGAATTCGATTCAAGACGTATACTTAGATAAATCTATCACTTTAGCATAATTTTTAAAGCGTTAAAATAGGATCCTATGGCTTGGTTTAAACGTAGAAACGAAGGGATTACAACAGGCACTCATGAAAAATTAGAAGCGCCAGATGGCGTTTGGTATAAGTGTCCTGATTGTAAGAGCGCCATTCCAATGGTCGACCTGAGCGACAACTTACATGTTTGTCCGAAATGCGATCATCATGCACGTATCAGTGCGAAAGATTATTTCCGTATTCTATTCGATGAAAACGAATACACGGAACTATTCCCAAAGATGGTAGCAGAAGATATCTTGGAGTTTGTCGACTTGAAACCTTATGCTAAGCGTTTGACAGAAACCATTAAGAAGACGGAACTGAAAGACGCATTGCGTTCTGCACACGGAAAAATCAACAATCACGATTTAGTAATTTGTTGTATGGATTTCGCTTTCATCGGTGGTTCAATGGGTTCGGTGGTAGGCGAGAAGATCTCTCGTAGCATCGACTATTGTATTGAACATAATGTGCCTTTGATGATCATCTCGAAAACAGGTGGTGCGCGTATGATGGAATCTGCTTTCTCCTTGATGCAGATGGCTAAAACAGCTGCTAAACTTACTTTGTTGGCCGACGCAGGAATTCCTTATATCTCTTTATGTACCGACCCGACCACAGGAGGTGTAACTGCAAGTTATGCGATGCTAGGTGATTTCAATATTGCTGAGCCTAAAGCCCTTATCGGTTTCGCTGGTCCGCGTGTTATCAAGGAGACGATTAAGAAAGATCTTCCAGAAGGTTTCCAAACAGCTGAATTCTTGTTAGAAACAGGCTTCTTGGATTTTATCGTTCACCGTAAAGACATGAAAAATAAACTAGGCGACTTGATCGGAATGGTTTTTCCGAAAAGTGCTAAAGCGTAATATTTATGCATATTATCTTATTTGATACCATCGAACGGCAACATTTGTTGCCGTTTGCTTTTACACGACCTGTTGCTGAAATGCGTATTGGCATTTTAACCATTCGTGAGAAATGGCAGAAGTCGTTAATGGCAACAGACTACGCCTTTATCAGCGAAGCCTATCTGCAAACGAAATATCGCTTTGTTGCGGGCGCCGATAATTTAATGATTAACGGTCATGCCTGTCCGAACGCAGGTTTGCTTGCTGCCGTCAAAGCATTATCTCTCGGTGAAGCCTTGCTGAACGCGGAAGGTGTTTGTCTAGCAGCGCGTTGCGATGCAGCCTCGGCAGGAGCCATTCAACAAGCACTGCATAGCAATCAAGCTTTTGATTGGAGCTCGTTCTCTACGAAGTCCTACGATGCTGAAGTAGCCTTACTGACTCGTCCTTGGCAGATATTTAAGTGGAACGAACTAGAATTGCCGATCGACTATGAACTGTTAACGGCTGGAAGAAAATCTGCGCCTTTGTCGAAGACGAATCAAGTGATTGCTCCAGAAAATATTTTCTTAGAAGAAGGAGCTATTGTAGAGTTTGCAACCTTAAATGCTAGCAACGCAAAGATCTATATCGCGCGTGATGCGGAAGTGATGGAAGGTTCGATGATTCGCGGTTCTTTTGCTCTTGGTGAACATTCGCAAGTGAAAATGGGCGCGAAGATTTATGGTGCTACGACCATCGGTCCGCATTCTAAAGTAGGCGGTGAAATCAATAACTGTGTGATCTTTGGCTATTCCAATAAAGCGCATGACGGCTTCATGGGAAATAGTGTGATAGGGGAGTGGTGCAACTGGGGCGCGGATACCAATAATTCTAATTTGAAAAATAATTATGAAGAGGTAAAATTATGGTCGTATGCCACGCAACGCTTTGAGAGAACAGGTTTGCAGTTTTGTGGTTTGATGATGGGCGATCATAGCAAATGTGGGATTAATACCATGTTCAATACCGGAACGGTGGTTGGCGTGAGCGCGAATATCTTCGGAGCAGGGTTTCCACGCAATATCATCAACGACTTCTCCTGGGGAGGTGCAGGAGGTACGATGACCTACCAATTAAACAAGGCCATTCAAACCGCTAGCTTAGTCTATGCACGTCGCGGATTAGATTTCGATGCGACAGAGCAAGCCATCTTCGAACATATTTTTAATAGCACTGCGGATAGTAGAAAAGACGCTTAAGTATGAATACCTTGTTGTTGATATGGTTTATAGCGTGTTATGTACTCATTATTGGGGAACATCGCTTTCGTATCAATAAAGCTGCTGCAGCCTTATTGGCGGGTGCTGGCTGTTGGTTGATCATTAGCCTACAGGGTGAAACGAATGAATCTTTTATTGCGAAGATGACGGAAGAAATAGCAGGCATTGCTTTCTTCTTATTAGGCGCTATGACTATTGTAGAAATCATCGATTTGCATGATGGCTTCGCTTTCCTATCGAAGCGGATACCGCAAAAGTCCTATCCCGTCCTAGTTTGGAGTATTGCCATTCTGAGTTTTTTCTTGTCTGCCATTCTCGATAATCTTACGACCACTATCGTTATTATAACCATACTCCGTAAGATCATTCATCGTTCGGAGTTGCGATTGCCTATCATTGCCTTGGTGGTGGTATGTGCCAACGCAGGCGGTGTCTGGTCGCCGATGGGAGATGTAACAACGACGATGTTGTGGTTGAATGGTAAAGTATCCACCTTGCCTCTTATTCAGCATTTGTTTTTGCCGGCCGTACTTTCTATGGCAATTCCAACAGCATTTATTGCGCATTTTCAGCGATCTAATCGGGAGCAATATGTATTAATGCGTAATGAAGTTAGTGCCACAGAAAGTGAAAGTACCTCTTCAAGTTCTTTATCAATTGGAGTATTAGGGATTCTCCTTTTGCTTGCTGTACCTATAACTAAAGCCTATCTGCATATGCCAGTTTATATTTTAATGTTGTTCGCAATGTCGATATTATGGGCTTCTGCGGAATGGATTGGCTATTTTGATCATAAGGAAAGCAAGCAGCCTCATACGATTAGTTCAGTATTACAACGGATCGATACGCCAAGTATTTTGTTTTTCGTTGGCTTACTCTTAGCGATTGCTGCGTTAGAAAAGAGCGGCTATTTACATCGTTGTATGGACTTTTTACAGCAGTATGTAGCGGGACCAAAATCTTTAATGGTGGGCATTGGTTTATTATCTGCTATCATCGATAATGTACCTTTGGTAGCGGCAGGGATGAAGATGTTGCCCGCGACGGAATTTCCGAATAATAGTGAAGTGTGGTATTGGCTTGCCTTCTGTGCGGGAACCGGCGGCAGTTTGTTAGTAATTGGTTCGGCTGCAGGCGTTGCTGCAATGGGTATGGAAAAGCTTGATTTTATGCGTTATTTACGCATTATCAGCTTACCTGCATTAGTTGGATTGATCGTGGCGCTTGTCCTTTTATAGGCCAATGCTAAGGATAAATTATTCACACTTTTATTAAGCCAAAGAAAGGCGTAACTTCGTAATCTAATTCAAGGAGTATGGACAGCAATGTATATTGGTTTTTTGGTGTTGGCATCCCCGCTTGCGGTATAATAGTGGTGCTATTTGTCCGTTTTTTAAAGTGGTTGGGCAATAAAGAAGGCTTTGAATTAATCCGTGATAATTGGATGATTGCAGTACCGATGGCGACGATGTTGATCTTCGCATTTATGATCGGATTATTGCTGTATGTATATTCGCTAATTTTTGGCGGAGGTCCAGCTTAGAAAGTCGGACAGTAAGGGCGCTTCTTGTTACCTAAGGAAGCATTCATAATGCCGGTATAGCTGAAAGACAATTCTGGCCCGCCCTGTAAACGTGTCGTAGCAGCCATCCCAGAGATATTAATATCGTAGGAGAAGCCAATCGTATAATTGTTGAATTCCATTTTGGAAACGACATTCAATGCGTCGAAGAGGAATGCTTTACCGATAGCCCGACTTTCTCTCAACCAAAATCCTAAACTGTAGGCCATCAAATCCTTCGAACGTGCTTCCGTTACTTGGAAACGCGCAAAGGCTCCTTGATTGATTTCAAGAGATGGTCCTTGAACACAAATCATTGCCGAAGGCATAATATCAATTTTACGCTTGAAAGGCATACGCATACCTCCATGTAAAACTAGCTTGCGGTAAATACGATCTGGATTAGAGTCGAAGAAGAAAGAGTTTTTCGGCTTGTTCAAATGATAAATAGCTACGCCATACTGAACATAACGGCGTTTGCTGATAGCGTTGAAATACTTCGCGCCGATACTAATATCTGTGAAGGTGATATTGTCGTTCGTTGGATAAGAAACAGCAGTCAAAGGACGGAATGGATCGAAGAAATTATACTGATCCGGCAATTGTAGATTGGTATAGTCGATACGTTTATCTACAAAACCTGCGGTAGCTCCGAAGACGATATACTTATCAGTAAACTTCTGAATATTCTTCCAATAAGAAACACCTACTAATCCACTAGTTGTTCTTAAAGCCACTTCCCCTGCTTGGTCGCTAAACAATTGTACCCCGACACCTAGTCGATCAGGGGAGGATTTAGTGACATTCACGGTCATGTCAAAGGAACCAGCGGCAGTCTGAAACCCTGTACCTGTAACGCCTACGCTGTTATTATTTACGAATTTGGTATTCCATTGATTACGGATATTCGCGTTAAAGCGGTACTGACTTTTATAAAAACCTATATTCGCAGGATTCAATAGAATCGGGGCTTCATTGTATTGCGTGAAGTGTACATCCTGGGCTTTAGTTGGAATAATTCCACCCAAAACTAAAAGAAGGCACGCTACTAAAATTTTATATGAAGCTTTCACAGGCATAGTCAGGCACGAAAATAAAGATTTCTAGGCACTTAATTGCATTTTCCATGCCCAAAAAATTGTAGAATTTCCTATTTTTAGAACACTATGCATTTTTGTTCGATTAGTCATATTCCGGTACGTGCGAAAGCCGCCCATGCTTCTGAGATGGTAAGTATGTTATTGTTTGGTGAAGAGGTTCGAATCTTAGGCGAGGAGGACGATTATTTTTTCGTTGAAAACGTCTTTGATGCGTATCAGGGCTTTGTTCCTAAAATACATATAGGGGAGCATGCTAAAGGGGCGTCCTTTTTTGTACAGGATGACTTTCTGCAAATTCCATTTCGTCAAGGAAGTATTCTGTTGCCTAAAGGTTCTATTTTAACAAATCTTGATAATGCATGCTTTACTTATCAGGGACATCAACTACAAGTTCCTCCCGGAGCACGGATTTTAGATTTAGCAACCGCGACTTATCAATCGGACTTCTTGTTAAAAAATGCGAAAAGCTTTGTCGGGACGCCATATTTGTGGGGAGGACGAACCCGTTTTGGCATCGATTGTTCTGGCTTTGTACAATTACTGTTTAAAGAAATGGGAATCGCCTTGAAGCGCGATGCCAAAGAGCAAGTTTTACAAGGAAAACCGGTAGCTGCAATGGCGGATGCACAGGCTGGAGATTTGGCATTTTTTGCCAACCAATCTGGAAAGGTAACGCATGTAGGTTTATTAGATGGAAAGGGTGAAATAATCCATTCGAGTGGACAAGTAAGAGTGGATAGCGTGGATGAAAAAGGGATTTATAATGCTGAATTGAATCGCTATACACACGACCTTTGCGCTATAAGACGCTACGTGTGAGAATTTCTACTTTTTATACTATCATTTACTTATGTGGTTTGTTGCTATTGAGCAATGCTTGTGTTTCTATACAGCAAGCGGGAGGCGTTTATGCAAAAGCCCATTCAAGAAGCGATAAGCAACAACAGGTAGAAAAATATGCACTCAAACTGAATGCCCCAGCTCGTCAGGTAAAAAAGCACTTAGATTGGATTTATTTTGCCGAAGAATGGCAAGGGGTGCCGTATCGTTACGGAGGCGCAAATAAGGAAGGAGTCGACTGTTCAGCATTGGTGCAACAAGCTTATCGCAAGATTTATGAGCTGAAAATTCCTCGCGACTCCCGTTCACAATTTAAGTGGTGTACTCGAATTCCAAGACGTAAGTTGAAATGGGGAGATCTTCTGTTTTTTACCATAGAAAGCAAAGAGATTAGTCATGTGGGTATTTACTTATACAACGGTTGGTTTTTGCATGCATCGACCTCAAAGGGCGTTATGATGAGTCATTTAGATGAAAAGTATTTTACGAAATACTATTATGCGTCGGGTCGCCCTCCTCAAGCAAGATAACTTATGAAGAATATTATTCGAGTGCATTTACCACTCTTAATTGTAAATATTATTTATGGCATCAACTTCACTGTAGCGAAGTCGGTAATGCCTCAATATATTCAGCCACTAGGATTTATCGTGATTCGAGTGGGAGTAGCCTTAGCGTTGTTTGCCCTGATTCATGCTTTGTTTATTAAGGAAAAGCCAGAGCGAAAAGACCTGCCATTATTGGCTATTTGCGCCTTGTTTGGAGTGGCGATGAATCAATCCTTATTCTTTATGGGGATTCGTTACACAACGCCTATTCATGGGGCCTTGATCATGATTGCAACTCCGATATTAGTGTTAATTATCAGTCGAATGGCGGCGCGTGAAAAAGTGAATTGGATGAAGACAACAGGAATAGCGCTCGGAGCTGCAGGAGCCTTTGTGCTCGTTCTTTTCGGCCGTAAATTAGAAGCAGGGGTCAATACTCCCCTTGGCGATACCCTCGTATTTTTAAATGCGACTTGTTATGCTATTTATCTTGTAATGGTAAAGCCTTTGATGCATAAGTATCATCCGATTACCATCGTAAAATGGACCTTCCTTTTTGGATTTATTATGGTTATGCCATTAGGTTGGGGACAGTTTCGCGCAATCGAATGGAACAGTTTTGATGGCACTGTATGGGCAGCTGTCACTAGCGTAGTATTAGGAGCCACCTTCTTAGTATATCTCTTGAATAATATCGCCTTGCGTCATGCAAGTCCGGCTGTCGTTGGTATTTATATTTATGTTCAGCCTGTGGTTGCAGCGCTTGTTGCGCTTTATTTTGCGAAGGACGATTTAAACTGGGTAAAGGTGCTCGCCAGTCTATTGATTTTTACAGGCGTCTATCTCGTTGGTAGGAAGGATGCAGTGGACACAGAATAAAAAAAGCCCCACAGCTTTCGCTATAGGGCTTTCAAGTGTTTTTGTAAATATTATTGCTTAACGAAGCGTGCGTTAGAAATAACATTACCATGCTTCACAGAAAGGATATACATTCCAGAAGCTAGGTCGCTAACGTTGATAGATTCGTTACCATTGCTAGTTGTACCTAAGTTAATCGTTTGTACTGCAGCACCATTCATATTGAAGATAGTTGCAGTTGTCGCAGCAGCATGCTCGAAGCTGAAATTAGCATTCAATACATTACTTACCAAAGTTTGGTTGATACGTACTAAGTTGTTGTTAGTGATTTCATCAATACCAACTGCTTCAGATAAAGTATAGGTAGCCACTTTAATAGTATCACCTGTACGACCGAAACTTCCATCAGATTTGTTGATAGCAGCATAAACACGTACAGTACCTTTTCCTCCACTTGTTGGTGCTGTCCATGTGAATTTCCATGAAAGATTTGGTCCTGAAGAAGAATTCGCAGTGTGTGTAACATAATTTGTTCCAACTACTTGGTTGTTACTACCATTGGAAACGGTTCCTACTGCACCAGCGCTGTTTTCAACAGAAGCTTGGAAACCACTTGAGAAGTTAGTGTTAAACTCTGAAGTTATTAGTACATCATAAGAGCTACCAGCAGACCATGAAGTTACAGGCGTTGTTGTACCTGCCTTCATAACTACGATAGTTCCTGTTGGAGCAGGGAAAGTAGTGTTATAAGTGTCATGACAACCAGAGCGGTTACAAGATTTGCTGCCGCTTGCAGGGCTGTTAGTGTTTCCAGAAGGAGCACCTGCAGCATTTGAGAATACGTTCGAGCTGAACGAGTTACCAACCAATAAAGCAATTGCAACTACTGGAGTAAAGAAAGTAAGTTTTTTAATCATAGGTTTTGTTTTAGCTTCTTAAAGTTAAGTATTTTTTTGAAAGTCTAGTTAATTTTCTAATAAGTCGATTAACTGCTGGGAATGCTCTGCCGTATCTACCTTATCGATGATTGCCTGGATTTTTCCCGAAGCGTCAATAACAAAGGTTGTACGAATAGTACCCATATATTGCTTGCCGTAAAGGGTCTTCTCGCCCCAAACACCATAGGCCTCATGAATCTTCAAATCCTCATCCATTAATAGCGGGAAAGGAAGGGTATGCTTTTTAATGAAGTTTTGATGCGATTTTGCGCTGTCTTTACTAACACCTAGAATGATGGTGTCATTGCTGCTCCAATATTCAAAATCATCCCTCAAGCTGCAGGCCTCTTTGGTACAACCAGGTGTATTATCCTTTGGATAAAAATAAAGGATTACCCGCTTTCCTTTGAAGTCTTTCAAATCGATTTTGTTACCATCTTGATCTGTCGTCTTAAATGCCGGAGCCTTCTGGCCAACTTTTATGTTCTTCATACGTTTGAATTAGCTTGTAACTAAAATTTTATTCTCTCGTAAATCTAGAAAAAAAGAACATGAAAACAATTCTCTTTTTCCTGCTTTTTCAATGGTTCTTTCTGCCTGGCATCGCGAACGAACGAAATAAGAAACAGTCATGCCCTAATTTTTCTCCCCGAGTACAAACGGTTTCCTATCATCCAATAAAGAAAACAGGGGTAAAGGGATCTCATCGCGCACAATTGCGAAAGAACACGCCTAGCAGCTGTCGTAAAAAACGTAGGACTGGCGAAGTACAACACTTTTTAAAAATAAAGTAGGCTTTTGATATTTTTGCAGTCTATGTGGCTAGCTGTCTTATTTAAATTGGTCTCTTCCATGGTAATGGTCGTTTCGAATACCTTATGGAAACGTCCAGTACAACAAGAACCCTTTGTAAATATAATCGCGATCCGTGCATTTTTCTCTAGCCTTCTTTTTGCAGCTTTGTTTTGGCTAGTCTATCATTATGGGGTCTTTGATTTACCGATAAATCTTATTGGTAATTTAAAGCAGCCCTTGATTTTTTGGATTTCAACGATTGGACTTATCACACTAAGCTATGGCGGATTGTTTTATTTCTTAAAAGCAATTCATAGTGGTAAAACCATCACCGTCTTAGCACCACTAGGAGGTATGGCGCAGATTTTCTCCATCCTCACCGCAGTCCTCTTTTTTAAGGAAGAGCTGGGTTTGAATAGAATACTTTCCATCCTCTTTTTTATCCTTTCAATTTTGGTTTATTACCGCTTTGCGGCTAATAAGGAAGAAATGCAATGGCGAACCAAAACGATCCGTTATTTAATTCTCTCTTGTTTAATATGGGGTGTTAGTTATACCTTACTCGTTAAACCCATGCGTGTTATAGGACCGCTTAGCATAGGGCTTTTAACAGAATTTGTTGTTTTTATAATTGCTTTGACGCAAGTGAAGTTTTTTTCAAAACAAGCTCTTAAGTTGAATAGACCTAAAAAATCCTATTTATACATTTTGGGGATGGCTTGTTGTATCGTTGTTGGTATGTTACTGAATAATCTATCTCTTACCTTATTGCCAGTAAGCATGATTGTTTTGATCGGCCTAATTATTGAAGTTTCTTATTTGTTTATTGGGAAGTTGATCTTGAAAGAAAGTCTTCGAAAAAACGAATGGTGGTCGTTTGTTTTGACCACCATTGCCTTATTGTTATTAGTCGTTACATTTTAATTATCGAATTAAAGTAAGCGTTCCTACTTTACTTGGTTTTTCGTTTGTCAAACTATTTCCCTGCCACGTTTTTCCATCCAAGAAGGTCGCTTCAATTTTCCAAACGTATACATCTTGAGGTAAAATCTCACCTGGTCGTTCCATCGGACAGCCATTCCAAGATTCTTTTGGCGCACCTTCATTATCGAGTAGAGTGCTTTCCCATAGCAATGTGCCCCAAGTATCGTAGATCCAAATATGATAGTCGGCAAGCCCTTTTCCAATTGGCTGGAACGTGGCTTTGTCTGGATTATCTCCTAATGGCATAAAGCTGTTTGGAACAAATAATCCATTTTCATAATAGAAATGTAAGGTCTGTTGCGCGGTATCACTACATCCTTGTGCGTTGAAAACAATTAAGGTGATAGTATAGTCGCCGTAATTGGTATAGGTATGACTAGGAGTAAAGGTATTAGCGGTACTTCCGTCGCCAAAATCCCAGATATAAGTCAGTGCTCCGCTAGATAAGTTGATGAAGTTATAACTCGCTTCTCCGATTGGTAAATTGATATTCTTAAAACTAAAGTTGGCGTTCGGCTTCGGATACACGGTATAATTTTTATTTGCGGTATCTGCACAGCCATATACGTTTTGACAAATCAACTGTATCGCATACGTGCCGTAGTTCGGATAACTTAAATTCAGCGGATTGTTTTGCGAAGTTTGGTTCTCCCAATACCAAGTGAAATTGGAGTAGCCTTGCGACAAATTAAAAGCGGTTGTGTTATTTGGAATACCACAACCTTGATTTGGTAGGCTGATAGCGGCTATTGGATTAGGGAATACATGCACTGGGACATAAGTGGTATCCTGACAGCCTGCTGCATTCGCACCGATATAAATTAGCATATGAACGCCCGTGTCAGAATATAAATGTTGTGGCGCGGCGATTGAAGAGCTATTGCCATCACCAAAATTCCAATTATAGCTACTTGTATAGAGTGAAGTATTCGTTGTGCTTAGGACTAAAGGTCCACATCCTTTTAGGTTGCTTGGCGTAATCTGATTTACCGGTCCTTGTAAGACATTAATAAAGGTACTATCCTTGGCACCGCAATTCGCGAGATTCGGGTTTTGATACGTATAGTAGATTTTATTATTACCTGTAGGGGCATTGGCTGGCAGGAAGTAATTACCATTAACAAAGGCACCTGACCACAGTCCTCCACTAGGAGTAGCTTGTAATGGAATCGAGTTGGATGAATTACAAACAGGAGATGGAATTGTAAAGCTTATCGTTGGTAGAGCATAGACAGTAAGTTGAATCGAGTCTTGGTTAACGCAAGCGAAATTATCTGTGTACTGATAATAAATGGTATTCGTTCCTATCATAGAAGAACTCGGAGTGAAGGATCCATTCGTACTTGCTCCCGACCAAGTGCCGCCAGTAGGCGTTGCTTGAAGAGTTACAGGACTTGCATTTTCACACAATTTAGTGCTTGTACTTGTTAGTTGAATGATAGGCAATGCATGCACCGTAATTTGAATCGTGTCTTTATTCGTACATTGATTTGCATAGGTGTAAATTAATGTATGCGTAAAAATTCCTGCTTGGCTTGGATTGAATTGATTTCCATTCAGCACAAAGCCACTCCAGGTACCTCCTGCAGGGCTGGCTTGTAATGTAATGGTATTTGCGTTGACACAGAGGTCGCTTGGGTTGCCGGTTAAATTTATAACTGGAATTGGAAGAATAGTGATTGCACTTGTATCGGAGTTTGTACAGCCATTCATATCGGTGAATGTATAGGTGATGCTATTCGTTCCAATAGAAGCATTTGCTGGCGTGAATAAATTCGTAGCACTAATGCCGTTACCGGTGAAGGTGCCTCCTAACGGAGTGGCGCTTAGTGTGAAAGCTGTTTGGTAAGGACAAAGCGCTCCGCCTGTATAATTGAAAATAGTAGTTGGTAAAGCGTGCACATTAATTTGGAAGGAATCGATATTCACACATCCTAATGAATTAGTATAGCTATAATAAATAGTATGCAGGCCGGGTCCGGCTTGTGAAGGAATAAACATACTCGCGTTTACATTCACTCCATTACCAGAGAATATACCTCCTTGTGGCAAAGCATTTAAAGGGAATGCATTTGCCGTTACGCAAACATTGCTTGGGTTGTTAAAGGAAATACTTGGTAACGGAGAAACATAGATGGTATCCTTTACAATAGCTTGACAAGCGAAGTTGTCAGTATACGTATAGGTGATAATCTGATTTCCTGCCGTAGTTGGATTGAAGTTATTGGCAGTCACACCAATACCGGTGAAAACACCTCCTGCAGGAGATCCTATTAAGTTGATTGCGTTGCTATTAATACATACTGAATCAGGAGCAATACTAAAATTAGCTGTCGGCATATTGACTACTGTAATGGTATCCGCTGTAGTACCTACACAACCATTACTATTCGTATACGTATAATTTAATATTTGTGTCCCTAAGCCTGCGAGGGCTGCTGTGAAGCTATAGCCTGCTGTTAATCCTGGTCCGCTCAAAATTCCTCCCGTAGGATTTAGATTGACAGTGAAGGTGTTTGCTGCGATACAAATAGTAGTTGGCAATCCAACAATTTGTGGACTTGGTAGACCAAGAACGGTAATGCTGACAGAATCTTTATCGGTACAAGCATTTGCATTCGTTACTGTATAGTAAATTTTGTGATTGCCTAAGCCTGCAAGACTTGGATTGAATGTTTGTGCACTCACGCCAGCTCCTGACCAAGTACCGCCTAATGGAGTAGCACTTAAATTAATGGCTGCAGCGTTAATACAAATCGTAGAAGGGATAGGGCTTATTTGTACGTTAGGGGTTGGAGCTACATTGACTTGGAAGGAATCTGAATTGCTACAACCATTCGCATTGGTAAATTGGTAATAGAGCATGATATTACCGGTACCTGCATTGCTAGGATTGAATGTAGATCCGCTTATTCCAAATCCGCTAAAAGTTCCTCCCGTAGGCGTTCCTGATAATGTTACTGAAGGGGAGCTTGTGCAGAAAATTGTCGGGTTGACGGTAAAATTAACGTTTGGTAAGCCAACGACATTTGTACTAGCGGTTGCAATTGCTGAACAACCATAAATATCTGTGAAAGTATAATTGAATATCGTAGTACCGATTCCTGCTAGACTAGGGTTGAAACTGCTTCCGCTTAATCCATTACCTGTTAAAGTCCCTCCAATAGGGTTACTGATGATGTTAATGGGCGAAGCATTAATACATAAAGTAGCAGGCACCGTTAAGCTTGGTGTCGGTAATGCGTGAACTGTGATTGTAAGCGTGTCTTTATTGGTACAGCCATTTGCATCTGTATAAGTATAGATGATATCATGTGGACCAATTAAACTAATCGAAGGAGTAAAGACGGCGTTGACTAGTCCAGCAGTTGCTGTATAGGAACCTCCACTTGGAAGGGCATTTATAGCAATTGGTGTGGTATTGGTACAAGGATTTAAGTTCGGAGCCGTGAGTGAAATACTCGGTAAAGCCAGGACTTGAATGCTGATACTATCTAGACTACTGCAACCCCAGCCGTCAGTGTATTGATAGGTGATGTAGTTATTTCCGATTGTTGCGGTTGAAGGGATAAATTGATACCCATTAATACCACTTCCTGAGAGTATACCACCAACAGGTAGAGGAGCAAGTGTAAAGCTATTCGCATTGAAACAAAGCTGTGAAGGCGGATTATTCCAGGTGATAATTGGTAAGGCATGTACGTTTATTTGGATGGTGTCATAGCCTGTACAACCTTGCTGATCAGTAAATGTGTAAATAATGGAATGTGTACCAGCACCTGCAAGAGAAGGTGAAAATACATTTGCGGATACACCTGTTCCCGTAAATATACCTCCACTTGGCGAAGCTTGAAGTGTTATGTTTGGTGCGTCAATGCATACATTTGAATTGTTAGTAGTGAATTGAACGATAGGTAATGCTTTAACATAAATAACAGTGCTATCTACATTGCTACATCCCTTATTGTCGGTATAATTGTAATAAAGCGTATGCCAGCCAAGTCCTGCGTTGTAAGGATTGAATTGGTTGCCACTAATGCCTGCACCTGTAAAGGTTCCTCCAAATGGCGTCCCTGAAAGACTTATCGAAGCTCCATTTAAACATACAGAATCAATCAATGCGTTCCATGAAACCGTCGGAAGTGGATGAACGGTTATGATGAATGAATCAATATTGTAACATCCGTTGATATCAGTTACTGAATAATAAATCGTATTGTTCCCGATCAGACTAGTGTTAGGAGTGAACGTGTTTCCAAGTACTCCTGCTCCACTGAAAGTGCCTCCCGCTGGTGATGCTAGCAGATTGATGGTACTAGCATCTACACATAGTTGTGTGGTGTTTCCATTGAAATTAATTGCAGGTAATGGAAGTACACGGATTTGCATCGAATCCATATTTACACAGCCTAAGTAATTACTAACCGTATAATAAATCGTATGTAATCCAATTCCTACTAATTGTGGGTCGAAAGTGGTTCCAAGCACACCGTTACCATTGAAGGTTCCTCCTGTTGGAGTTGCTGCTAAAGTTACAAGTCCACCCGTGATACAAATGCTATCAATAGTTTGGAAAGAGATGCTTGGTCCATTTATTAATGTAATTGTATCCTTAGTTGAATTACTACATCCTAATGGATCAGTATAAGTGTAGGTGAATTGGTTTAATCCAAGATTTCCACTTAAAGGATTAAATTGATTGCTACTAATAGCAGGTCCATTGAAAGTTCCTCCAGCTGGTGTTCCTGACAAGCTGATTGGATTTCCTTGCTTACATAAAGTGTCTGGATTTGTATTAATTTGTACAGCTGGAAGATTTACAACAGTAATTAATGCAGTAGTGGAATCAGTACATGAATTATTGTCTGTAACAATATAGTGTATCGTGAATTGACCAAGGCCTGCTACTGAAGGATTGAATTGATTGTTTAAAATGCCGGCTCCGTACATGGTGCCTCCAAGCGGACCGTATATTGGATTTTGAATAGGAGCACTAATACAAATCGTGGTAGGTGTAAAACTGATTTGTGGAGTTGGAAGAGGGTTAACCATTACAGTTGTTGTAATTGAATCCATACAACCCAAGGCAGTGATACCTGTTACAGTATATGTTTGTGAGCTTAAGGTATTGATGAATGCTGTATCGTAAGAGGTGCTTGCCAAACCTGTTTGCGGATGCCAAATATAAGTACTTGCACCTTGTGCAATTAATTGTGTAGATTGTCCATAGCAAATAGTATCAGTATTTACACTTAGCTGAGGCAGTGGATTCACTGTAATTTGTATATGGGTCGAATCTGTACAATTGTTTAAATCTGTGCCA
>JACCDW012116957.1_pt1 | contig 16398 bp, 11 predicted proteins | sample 7449781 | NCBI WGS metagenome assembly JACCDW01 (sample SAMN15323449, study PRJNA562643) | freshwater metagenome | isolation source: river surface water | place: USA:Blue River Watershed | collected 2017-08-18
AAAGTTTCTTTGAAACGACGAGAGCAAATGCGGTTGATACGATCGATCACTCGCTTCAATTGCTCTTTCGCCTCTGTCAGATCAGCCTGCTGCTGAGTCAGGAACTCATAGCGCTTGGCGGTCTCGTCGTACTCTTCGATGGCCGAAAGATTGACTTCACCGATTTTGCTGATCTTATCGCGCAGCTCTTTCAATTCCACTTCTGCGGATTGAGAGTCGCCTTCGCGATTGACATGCAATTGATAAATGTCTGGCAGATTGAGCATGTAGCGCTCGCGGATTTGATCCACCAGGTACTGCTCTTTCATTTTGGCTTGTTCAAACTTGAGCTGAGCTTCGTTCATGCGGTGCTGGCGCTCGTTGGCGGCGCGCTGAGCATTCTGAACTTGCGTTTCGATTTCACGAGCTTCCTCGGAAATCTGCTCATAATGATCTTTGGTGTGCGAGAGAAGCGCTTTGAGTTCTTCGACTTCGACGATGAAGCGTTCGAACTCGATCTTCTTCTCTTCCAACTTCAATTGCGATTCAGTCATGACCGTCGAGTTCTTTTCAGACTCTTCGCTCATGCGCGACAGTTGAGAATTGAGCTCTTCAACAGAGCGACGAACCATTTCCAATTGTCTTTGCACACCTTGGAACTCTTGAGTTTTGGAAGCGGAGCGGACTTGCAAGTCAGTGACTTCGGCTTGCATGCCATCAAAGCCCATGCGAGTGCTGGTGAGCTCTGTCTGCAACTCTTCGACTCGAGCTTCGACGAAAGCTTTTTTCTCTCTGGTTTCCTGGAGAGAGTCGCTGAGCTCTTCGAGCTTCTGCTCTTGTGAACGCAATTGATCGTTGATTTTCGCAAGCTCGCGCTCTTGGCGCTCGGCTGCGTACTGCGCATTCTGAACTTCTGTTTCAGCGCGCTCGAGATCTTTTTTGAGCTCCGTGACTTTGATTTCTTGTTCGATTTTGCGCTTTTGAGCGCCTTCGAAATCATTGACCACATTGGCGAGCTGCTCTTCCAGTTTTTTGAGAGAAGCTTGTGCCAAAGCGAGTTTTCCGGCCCACTCGGCTTTCTTTTCAGAAAGCTCCTTGATTTCACGACGGCGCTTGAGAACTCCGCTCTCGGCACCTTCGCTCGCACCACCTGTCAGAATTCCATCTGCCGTCAAAGTGTCGCCATCAGTGGTGACGAAAGTCCATCCTTCATGTTGAGGACGCAGAGCCAGTGCCGTGCGGATGGAATCCACAACCGCCACTCCGTCGAGCAAATAACTGACAGAGTTTTGGAATTTCTCAGAAGCTTGCACCACATCTTTAAGAAGCGCTTTGACGCCCTCACCTGACGGCGCATTGCCATTGGTGCGCATTCCGCGTTCAACGTCCGAAGCACCGCTCGCAAAGAACGAGCTGCGGCCGGATTTGCTTTCTTTCAAGTAATCGACAGCTTGCAAAGCGCGGTCGGAATCTTGAGTGAGCAGCATCTGCAAACGAGAACCCAGCGCTGCTTCCATCGCCAATTCATACTCGCTTGGAACTTCGACCACTTCCGCCACTGGCTGGAAGCTGACAGAGCCATCGGCTGTGACTTCGGCTTGCTTGGCTTTTTGCCAGAGCATAACGTTTTTCACGCCCTCTTCGAAGCCTTCGAAATTGCTCTGCAAGTTTTCCAAACCGTACAAGCGAGAAGCGACTTCGTTGAGATTGTCTTTGAAAGTTTCAACTTCGGTGCGCTTTTCAGCGATTTGCTCTTGCAGGATTTTTTTGTTGGCTTCGAAAGAATCCACATCGCTTGCCAGATCCAATTGCAATTGGCGCTCGCGATCCAGATCATTGATCACACGCTTGCGGCGATCTTCAAAGTTGATTTGCTTTTCTTTGAGCTCAGCCAACACCAAACGCTCATTCTCTTCGCGAGAACGGACGTCTTCGATTTGCGAAGTCAGACTCTGCACTTTGGCATCAACTGAAGACTCGGACTGCCCCAAGGCAAAGAGTTCGCGGCGCTTGGCAGTCAACTCTTCGTCGACGACGCCAATGCGGCTTTGAGCTTCTTGGTAAGATTCGTTTTTCAATTGGAATTCAGCCGTCAGAGACTCGGACTCGGACTTGAGGCTTTCGGATTGGCCTTCCAACTGAGTCAGATCGCGCATCAAAAGTTCGCGACGAGCTTCCTGCTCTTGCAGGATGGTGCCGGTCATCACTTCGTTGCGACGAGCTTGTTCGATTTCGAACTTGAGCTCTTGGATTTCCATTTCTTTTTTCTGAGTCAGAGACTGCTTTTCATAGTGCAGGTTCTGAGTCTCTTCGACTTTCTTTTCCTGCTCCAGAATCGAAAGCTTCAAAGCTTCCAGGTCGGACTGCAATTGCGACAGATTGGTGCCGCCCTCGACTTCCATGCTTTGTGCTTCCTGGAAAATCGCTTGTGCTTCGTCCGCCGCTTCTTTGAGATCTTTGAACTGCAAAGAAGTGATCCACAGGTCCAACTCTTCGATTTGATTTTTCAAATTGCGGTAGCGCTCGGCTCTTTGCGCTTGTCTTTGCAAAGAATCAATCTGGCGCTTCAATTCGCCAACGATATCCTGCAAGCGCAACAAGTTTTGCTCGGTGGCTTGCAATTTTCTTTGAGATTCTTTTTTACGCGCTTTGAATTTGGTGATTCCCGCGGCTTCTTCGATCAGATTTTTGCGGTCTTCAGGTTTGGACGTGATGATTTTACCGATCATCCCTTGCTGGATGATGGAGAAACCTTTCGCGCCGGCGCCCGTGTCCATGAAGATTTCCTGGATGTCTTTCAGACGAGCCGGTTCTTTGTTGATGAAGTATTCGGACTCGCCATTGCGGTGCAAGCGACGAGTAACCATGACTTCAGAGTATTTCATGAATTTCGCGGGGAAAGGTCCACCGTCATTTTCGAGAGTCAGAGAGACTTCGGCCATTCCCATTGGAGCGTAGCCGTCGGCACCTGCGAAAATCACATCGGTCATTGTGCTGGCGCGTAGATCTTTGGGAGACATATCCCCCATGACCCAAACGAGAGCGTCGACGATATTGGATTTACCGCAACCATTGGGTCCCACAATCCCTGTGATACCGGCATCAAATTGGATGACTGTTCGATCCTTGAACGACTTAAAACCAATGAGTTCGATTTTTTTGATTCTCAAAGTAATGCACTCCAAAGCTCAGGAGTCGACCAACGTCCAGCTGGTGGCTCTGCAAGCTTTCGTAAAATGTCTTATTTGCAATTTAGCAATACAAGTGCGCTCAGAATCCGTGAGCTATCCCAACCAGACCCGATCCTAGGTCCAGTCCCTCTAAACTTAAATTTGACGGGCTGTAGAGCTCCAAGTCAACAGTCGAATCGACAGGAGACTCGCGAAATTGCTGCGCGCCCGCAGGAGTGCGTCAAACGGCAGAGTATTTTGCTTATTTCAAAAGCAACTTGCCGGCGGCTGCTCGTTTTTTTCGCACTTCAGTTGCTGTCGAGTTTTGCGGCGAATCAAATGCTTGCTCTCACCATTTCTCGAGCGAGCCCTGCTCCCTCACCACATTTCCATCACTCCCAGTTTCACTTTCTCTCAAGCGAGCCCCGCTTGCTTTCTATAAATATGACGATTGTGCTTTCCGCAAAGCACTCGCAGATTGCTTGGTTCATTTCCACCTTGGGCCCAGCGCGGCTGAATGTGATCGATCTGCAACTGCCATTTGGAAGTGCATTGTTTGTTCGTCAGCGGATCCCGGTATTGGCAGCATGAATCTTTTCGTAAGACAGCCTTCCTGATTGCCGCCGACACTTGATTGGAAGTTTTCGTTTTCTGCCGAATCACTTTGTCGGCCAATTGCTCAAAAACCTCCGCCCAACTTCCATTTGGCAGTGAATGCGAAAGGAGCTCCCGCATCTGTTGCAGCTTTTCCCATTGCTGTTTCGAAAAAGTGATTTCCAAACGCACAGATTCATCTTTTTGAAAATTCACTTTGGGCGCTTCTTGAATTTCAATATTGAGAGCTTGCGCCACCAGCACTTGTGAATCAGGAAAGGTTTTCCCTTCGAGAGCCTGAATCAGCTGCTGCTTTTCCGCGCGCGAGACTTGCACTTTCTTCTGGCGAATCGTTTTTTGCACGAGAGAGATCTGCGACAAGTTGACTTGGCCAGCTTCCAGTTTTCCAGTCAGATCCGGCACATCTTTCAGAAGCCGAGCCGCATCGATTCTTCGCTGGGCACTGCCGGCCGAGTATTGCAGATGCGATGTGAGGTACTCGAACAAACTGGGATAGGCCATTTCCAGATACAGGCGTCGCCGATCGACTTCGGCGATATGCTCAAGGACTTGCGAGAGGATCTCTCGCTCTTGCCGAGCCAGATTTTGCAGAGTCTGATGCAATTCGCTGTTGGTCAGTTTTTGGATGGAGAATGTTTTATTCATCACGGCCCCTTTGTTGCGATTTCAAAGAGGTTCTATCATGAGATTTTAAATGCGCTTTTTGGGAATTTTCCCAAAAGGCCTGTGCCTGAGTTTGCTTTGCTGGCGCGCTTTTTAAGCTCTTTATGGGCCCACAGTAAGATGATGTTTTTTCGCGCGAGACCGTCCCGGAATTTCGACTTTTTCCTAGCCAATGGCTCGAATGCGCGAGCGAAAAACCTGTCAAATATATTTTTGTTTTACATTGAAATTGACGCGAGATTTTTACAATTCATTAGCTCACTCTCGCTTGCCGATGGACCCACTTCCAAATGGCAGTGACCATCACCAGCCAACCATCCACTTCCAAATGGCAGTGACCGCCACGCGAGATGCAGATCCAACCTGCGCATTCCCCAAAAAAAAGCCCGCTGCCATCAAGCAACGGGCCCCTGTAACATTTCATCCCTCGCCAAATTGGCCAAAGCTCTCACTTCCACATGGCAGCCAAAGCCACCCGCGAAAGCCCTCGCAAACCGCAAGGCCTACAAAACTCAATGCTCCGTCTTGCGAGTCTGCAAAGCCGCGCGCGCCGCTGCCAAGCGCGCAATCGGCACTCGGTAAGGCGAGCAGCTCACATAATCCAAGCCAACCGAGTTGAAGAACTCGATCGAATCCGGATCTCCACCATGCTCCCCGCAGACTCCCACTTTCAATTGAGGCTTCGTGCGACGACCGAGATCCGTTCCCATGCGCACCAAAATTCCAACCCCACCGCGGTCAATGCTGACAAACGGATCTTTCGGCAAAATTCCCTGCGACACATAACTGCCCAAGAAACGACCCGAATCATCGCGCGACAATCCCAAAGTCGTCTGAGTCAAATCATTGGTTCCGAAGCTGAAGAAATCCGCGTGCTCGGCAATGATATCGGCTGTGACAGCGGCGCGAGGAAGCTCGATCATGGTTCCCACCAAATACTCAAACTTCACTTTGCACTCTTCCTGCACTTTTTCGACAGTCTTCACAGTCAACTGACGGAGCACTTCGATTTCTTTTTCCATGCCCACCAAAGGAATCATGATTTCCGGCACCAGCGCTTCGCCAGTGGCTTTGATCACTTCGCAAGCCGCTTCGGCAATGGCGCGAACTTGCATTTCATAAATCTCTGGGAAAGTGATCGCTAATCGGCAGCCACGATGACCCAGCATGGGATTGAATTCATGCAGACTGCGGATTTTATTGCGCAAGCGTTCCGCGTCCTGGTTGATACGCTTGGAGAGCTCAATGATCTCCGCTTCATCTTGCGGCACGAACTCATGAAGAGGCGGATCCAAAAGACGAATGGTCACTGGATAGCCCTTCATAATTTTAAACAGTGCTGAGAAGTCGCCCCTTTGCATTGGCAAAAGTTTCGCCAGAGCTTTTTCACGCTCCGACTTGCTTTCCGACAAAATCATTTCGCGAACAGAATCAATGCGGTCGGCGCCGAAGAACATATGCTCGGTTCGGCACAAGCCAATGCCTTCCGCTCCAAAGTTCTTCGCTGTTTCAGCGTCTTTCGGAGTGTCGGCATTGGTGCGAATTTTCAAACGGCGAACTCGGTCCGCCATTTTCATCACGCGATCAAATGTGCCATCCAACTTGGGCTCCACAGTTTTGATTTCACCCATGTAGACTTCGCCCGTCGAACCATCCAAAGTGATGATATCTCCCTTGCGAAGAACGTAGCCCTTCACCTTCATTGTTTCCGTGCGGTAATCGACATCGATATCTCCGCAACCAGCGACACAGCATTTTCCCATTCCACGCGCCACAACGGCTGCGTGCGAAGTCATTCCCCCGCGAGTGGTGAGAATCCCTTGAGAAGCCACCATGCCGGCAATGTCTTCCGGCGAAGTTTCAACTCGCACCAAAATGACTTTCTTGCCTTTTTCACGCCACTCGACCGCTTCTTCTGAAGAGAAAACGATTTGACCGTGAACGCCACCCGGACTGGCCGGCAGACCTTTTGCGAGCAAAGTTTTCTCAGCTTTTGGATCCAAAGTTGGATGCAGAAGCTGATCCAAGCTTGAAGGCTCCAAACGCATCAGAGCTTCTTCTTCGCTGATCAATTTTTCATCGATCATGTCACAGGCAATGGCCAGAGCCGCTTTGGCTGTGCGCTTGCCGTTGCGAGTTTGCAGCATCCAAAGTTTCCCTTTTTCAATGGTGAACTCGATGTCCTGCATATCGCGGTAGTGTTTTTCCAACTTTTTGTAATTCTCGACCAGATCAGCAAAAGCCGCAGGCATTTCTTCTTCGAGTGATTTGAGGCCCGAACCATTGGCCGAAGATTTAGTCAGAGGATGGGGAGTGCGAATTCCCGCCACCACGTCTTCCCCTTGGGCATTGACCAGGAATTCTCCGTAGAATTTTTTTTCACCCGTCGAAGGATCGCGAGTGAAAGCCACACCTGTTGCTGAATCTTCGCCCATATTTCCAAAGACCATGCTCTGCACGTTCACAGCCGTTCCCCAAGAAGCCGGAATGTCATGCAACTCGCGGTAAGTGATGGCGCGCGGAGTGTTCCAAGAGCGGAAAACCGCCGAAATCGCTCCCCACAACTGCTCCCAAGGATCAGTCGGGAAAGCTTGGCCTGTGCTTTGTCGAACTTGCTCTTTGAATTTTTTCACGAGCTCTTTCAAGTCCTCGACTTTCATTTCCGTGTCGAGCTTGTAGCCCTTCTCGTCTTTCAAGTCTTCCATGGTGACTTCGAGCAAGGAGGAGTTCATCCCCATCACCACATCCGAGTACATTTGAATGAAGCGGCGATAAGAGTCCCAAGCAAAACGAGGATTGTTGGAAGATTTCGCCAGTCCCTCGACTGTTTGATCATTGAGACCGAGATTGAGAATGGTGTCCATCATTCCCGGCATGGAAGCCCGAGCTCCCGAGCGCACCGAAAAAAGCAGCGGACTGGAGACGTCGCCAAAGTTCTTTCCAATTTTGCTTTCCACACGCTTCATCGCCGCTTCGACAGCTGGACGAACCCAGCTCGGAAGCGAACCACCATTTTCATAGTAAGCCGTGCAGACTTCGGTTGAAATCGTGAATCCCGGAGGCACCGACAGCCCCAGAGCTGTCATTTCCGCCAGATTGGCGCCTTTGCCACCGAGAATGGCTTTCATTCCGGCATTTCCCTCAGCTTCTCCAGCTGCGAAAAAATACACGAATTTATCGGGGGCTTTCCCTGCCTGCTTCGATGATACGGATTGAGTCTGCATTCTTGTCTCCTTGCAAATTCTCAGTTGCATCTCATCATGAATCGCCTGTGTCCTTGGCGCTTTCACAAATCAAAAGTTTTTCATACCTGCTGCAATGTAAGCGTTCACTTGCGTGAGAGCCACGCGCTCCTGCTTCATCGTTTCGCGGTGACGAATAGTCACGGCTTGATCGTTCAAAGTGTCGAAATCGACAGTCACGCAATAAGGCGTTCCGATTTCATCCTGACGACGGTAGCGCTTTCCAATCGAACCGCTCTCGTCGTACTGAACATCAAAATCTTCGGCGATTTGGTCGCGCAATTTTTCCGCCACCGACGTGAGCTCCGGCTTTTTCGACAAAGGCAAAACAGCGGCTTTGATCGGCGCGATTTCAGGGTGAAGGCCGAGAACAACGCGAACGTCCTCTTGGCCTTTTTCGTCAACTGTGACTTCTTCGCGGTAAGCATCCACCATGAAAGCCAAGAACAAACGATCACAACCCACGGCTGTTTCAATAACGAAGGGAATGAATTTCTCTTTGTTGGCTTCGTCAAAGTACTCGAGCTGCTTGCCAGAAAATTTCGTGTGTTGCGTGAGATCGAAATTGGAACGATTGTGAATGCCTTCCAACTCGCTCCATCCCATGGGGAAGAGATACTGAATGTCGAATGCAGCTTTCGCATAGTGCGCAAGCTCCGTCGGACCATGAGGGTGGAAGCGCAAATTGTTCATGTTGAAGCCGAAGCGCTTGTAGAAGCCCCAGCGAGTTTCTTTCCAAGTCTCAAACCACTGCTCGTCCGTGCCCGGCTTGACGAAGTACTGCATTTCCATTTGTTCAAATTCACGCGTGCGGAAAATAAAATTTCCCGGAGTGATCTCATTGCGGAAAGACTTTCCAATTGCTGCAATCCCAAATGGAATTTTATAGCGAGTGGAAGCTTGGCAATTCAAAAAATTCACATAGTGACCTTGAGCCGTTTCCGGACGCAAATAGACCACGGAACCCGTGTCTTCCACCGGACCCATGTGAGTCTTGAACATCAAATTGAAATTGCGAGGTTCCGACAAATCGGTCGAACCGCAATTGGGACATTTCTTGTCTTTCAAATAAGATTCTGTGTTGTCAGCACGGAAGCGCTGTTTGCAAGCTCGACAGTCCACCAAAGGATCTGAGAAGCCATCGACGTGACCGGATGCTTTCCAAACCGTCGGATGCATCAGAATGGCCGCATCAAGACCGCAGACGTCTTGTCGACGAGTCATCGCATTCCACCAAGCTTTTTTCACATTGAGCTTCATCAGTGAACCGAGAGGTCCGTAATCCCAGCAACTCCCCAAGCCGCCATAAATTTCTGAGCTCTGAAAAACAAAACCACGACGTTTGCTGAGAGACACCAAAGTCGCCAGATCGTTCAATTTGCGGATTGTCGGTGAGGATGACATGAAAACCCTTTCAGTTGAATAACACACAACCTTATTAGGGGTACTTTTCAGAGTCCTCTTAGTCAAAAAAATTCGTGCTTGATGGGCTGTGCTGAATGTCGCTAAACTACTCACATATCAAGAGGTTAGAATGATCGTTTCTTTGTTTTTCACTCTACTTTTGGCGAGTCATGCTCAAACCCCGGCGCAAGTGAAAAGCGAGGAAGAGTTGATGCGCGAATCCATGGTGTCCATTTCTCGCCAGCTCGGCGTCAACTGCACCACTTGTCACAATCCAGAGAATTTCAAATCCGACAAAAAAATGGAATTCAAAGTGGCCAAAGAGCATATGAAAATCACTCAGGGACTAATTGACTTGGGAATGGATGGAAAAAAAGGACCGAAAGCCACTTGCTACATGTGTCATCGAGGCGAACTCAAGCCCAAATACCAGGAAGTCATCCCGGCTTTTTAAGGCATTCAAGTTGTCAGAGTTTATTTTTTCAATGAGGTTTTGATCGCAAAATAAGCAGCTTCGAGAAAGTCTGCATCTTTGCCCTTGCGAGCCAAAGCCTCTTGATAAAAGCGCTGGACCATTTCCAGACTGGCTCCCGCTGGGGCCCCCAAGACTTCATAAGCATCAAAAGTATGACCATTGTAGACAAAGAGAACGTTCAAGTTCTTTTCCCCGACGACTTCATTTGCCAAATCCACCGAGGTCGAGTGAAAACCAGCGCCTTTTGGCACAATTCCCCGTCCCGAACGCCCTTTTTTGAGGTTTAATTTTGAAGGCGCAACAATTCCCCTCTTCCCAATCAGGAAGATAAGAATTAGAAAGAGGCCCAGGCTGACATTGACCCAGAAAAATGCTTGGCTCGACATACTGATTCTATTATTTGACGACTTAGAAAAGGATTCAACTAATTATGGCAATCACTCCTCCCAATCCCTTTGATCAACAAAAACCAATTCCAAATGTGAAACACATCATTGCTGTTTCTTCAGGCAAAGGTGGAGTGGGCAAATCCACAGTGGCGACAAACTTGGCTCTGGCTCTTTCCAAAACTTCCAAGGTTGGCTTGTTGGATGCGGATATTTACGGCCCCAGCATTCCGCGCATGATGGGTGCCATGAACCAGAAGCCAGACATTTCACCCGAGCAAAAGCTGATGCCTCTCATTCGCTTTGGCATGAAACTGATGAGCATTGGCTTTATCATCGAAGAAAATGCCGCTGTGGTTTGGCGAGGTCCGATGCTCTTTAAAGCCATGGATCAATTCCTGCGCGATGTTCAATGGGGCGAACTGGATTATTTGATCGTCGACCTGCCTCCAGGCACTGGCGACATTCAACTGTCCTTGGCGCAAAAAGTTCCCGTGGCAGGTGCCGTGATAGTCAGCACTCCACAAAACATTGCTTTGATCGACGCAAAAAAAGCCATTGATATGTGGTCACGAGTCAGCGTGCCGATCACAGGTGTGATTGAAAATATGGCTTATATGCTGACACCTGGAAGCGGAGAGCGGGTTCAGCTCTTCCCCAAAGGCGAAATGGATCAGTATCTCGATGCCAAAAAAATTGAAAAGTTGGGAGAGATTCCCTTTCATCCCACTGTCAGCATGACAGGCGAAGCGGGAATCCCGATCGTCGAAAGTCATCCTGAATCTGCGGAAGCAAAAGCGATTTTCGCCATTGCCCGCAAGATTCAGTCCAAACTTCCTTAACGAGGAAAAGTGTCGTCAAAGACACGAATGCCGGGCTGAGGATTGCGAATGCTATACAAATCGTTGTGCAGCAGTCCCAGCTCTTCAAATGTGAAAGTCAGAATTTTTCCATAAGGAAAAAGGGCCAAGCACAAGTCAGGTCGCAAGCGGTGAAATGAAAGCACGTGACGGCCTTCGATCACTTGCTTTTCAAAGCGAAAATCATTTTTCTCAGTGCATCCGCCGCTGCGCACTTGAATGTGAACGCCATGGCGACTGACGAAAGAGCCCATCAATGGCTCTTCTTGCGGTACCAACTGCGCTTGCGCGAAATGAGCGATGAAAATCAAAGATGAAATAACTGCGGCACGGATCATAGCATCCCCCTGGGAAAGTCCCGGATGAGTGGTTTCGACACTTTGTTGAAAGGCAAAGTCAGTGCCAGGCCTCTATTGCTTGAGAGCTTCACTTTGAGACAACTCGACCCGATTTACCTGTTTCATGCTGAGCCAATCCGCCTCAAAACCACCCTGCAATCCCCAAAGTCATTGAATCTGACACGCCAAATTTTGAGAACCTGCGGGAGAAAATTTTGTCCGCGACCAAGGTCTTGCTAGAATAAAGGAAACGGGAGGGCGGATGTATCTGATATGCGATCCTAAACCAAAGTGACAAGCCCATCACCAGGATAGCTACCGCGTTGAAGCAGAAGATCAACCTGACAGGAAACTAAAATCTTTTAAAGGAGGTTTTTAGAGGCGAAATTTAAGTGAATTTCGTTCCTTCCTTTGCTCAAGGCAAACTCGTGGAAACGCGGGGGCGCAAAGCTAGAGGGGCTAAAAGATCGCAAGGTCTCATGCCAGCCAGACTGCCAGAGGATTTCCTAATGGTATCGAACAAACGGAAGGACAAAATATGAAAAGGTTTCATTCCCCTTAACCCGCTTTTTATCAAGAAAGATACTGAGCGGGTTTCTTTATTTCTGGACTGGACTGGTCCTCGCGCAATCGCAGTCTTTCCCAAGTAATTCCGATAGATAGCTCATGACTCGCAGCTGGAAAACAGATCGAAGGCTGGTGATTTTCACCACGGCTTTGCTGCTCATGGAAGTGGCATGGCTGCTGCTGCATTTGCAAGTCATTCCCAATCCCTTTCAAACGCAAAAAAAATCTCTGGAGCAAAAACCCGCCGGCTACGTGATGAAAACGGAGCGCGAACTTCGCAAACGCGAAATGAATTCTTTGATGTGGGAAAATTCCGGAGATGAAGATGTGCTTCACTATTACGACTCGGTGCTGACTTTGTCGCAGTCGACGGCCGTCTTGCATTTGCATGAACAAACCGAAGTTCGTCTTTCAGAAAACACTCTGGTTACCATCGAGCCGCAATCCGAATCCGAAAACCATCAAATCCGCTTGAAATTCACTCGCGGAGATTTGCGAGCTCGCAATCCCTTTGCGGCCACGCAAATTCAAAGTGACCAGTGGAGTTTGCAACTGGCTCAGGGGTCGGAAGTTTCGCTTCGCCAAACCGGCGACGATGATTTCGAAGTGGAAGTGCTCAAAGGACAGCTGCAATTTGAAAAAGACTCGAGCACACAATCTCTGTCTGAAAACCAAGTCCTGAAAATCGAAGACAACAAAGCGGCTGGCGCTATTGCTGTGTCGGAGAATGTGAAATTTGAGGGCCCTGCTTATCAAAGAATTTACTCGCATCAAGCGAGAATTGAAATTCCAGTCACTTGGCAAGGTGACGCTCAAAGTTTGCAAGTCTCGCCCCTTGGCAAAACTCGATCGGCCCGAAACCTGGCATCAGGACAACGTCGGGATTTGCTGTCTCTGGAAAGCGGAAAATACACACTGCGATTGCTCAAAGATGGCGAAGTTTCCGAGAGCAAAGAATTGGAAGTTTGGCAGGCTCCGCCCTTTCACTTGCTGAGCCCCTTCCCACGCGACCGAGTGAAAACAAATCAACAATTGCAATTCGTGTGGTCGTCTTTGACCGAAGCTCATCACTACAAATTTGTCGTTAAAAATTTGCGCAGTGGTGATGTCTTTGAAAAAACAGTTTCCACGAACACCACAGATCACACTTTCACTGAAGAGTCCGACTTTGAATGGAAAGTCATCGCCTTGGATCGGGACGGCTTTGAAATCCTGCCTCCGTACGGCAATCAAATTTTCCCTCGTCATGAACCTTTTGCCGCCCCTAAACTGAAAAGTCCCGAGCTTCGCCTGCCAGCTTCCAAGCCCGATTCGTCTTGGCGGCCCGAGCGTCAAAACAAGTGGTCTTGGTTTTTCAGGTGGCTCCTGCCCTATTCGCGGGCCGCGGATTCTGCTGCAAAAAATTCGACTGATTACGAAGCTGTCTTTGCATGGGAGCCCGTCAATGGGGCAGACCTTTACACGATTGAGATTTCGGCGAGCTCGGACTTCCGAAACCCCTTGACGTCGAAGACTGTGAAACGAACCGAGTTTATTTGGAGCAAATTCAACTTGGGAACCTACTACTGGCGAGTGGCCGCTGGAGCCTCCAATGGCCGCATGGGAGTCTTTTCGGAGCCTGCCAAAGTTGAATTGAAAAAGCTTCCTGACCACAGCTCGGACATGGATGGGGTTCTCGTGCGCCGAAAAATACCAGATCCCGCCCCTGCCCCGCCGCCAGAAGTGATAGCGCAAAAAAATCTCGAAGAGCTTCTGCCCTCACTTCTCAAAAGTGAATTGCAAGAGCCGCAAGCTCTGGCCGTCACGGAAGCGCAAAAGACCATTCAACACTCTTATTTGCTGGAATGGGCTCCGCTTTATGTCAATTGGTCTTTGCACGGAGACTCGGACTTGGAAGCCAATCTCACTGGCAGCAGCAGTCAGTCTTTTCATTTGCAAGTCGAACAGCGGCTCGGGCTTGAGGGAAAAACGGTTCTCGCGGATTTCTTTTTCTCCCAGTTTCGCTGGGTTGCCAAAGATCCTCTTCTCTACCCTTTTCAAAGTGATCAGACGGTTTGGGATTCGCGATTGTCGCTCTATCTGAACGACGAAAAGTCCACCTTGCTCCGAGGGGCCACTGTTCAGGCCCTGCCAGTGATCGAGAGAAAAGACTTGGAAGAAATTGAAATCACTTCGGCTTGGGCTTTGGGTCCTTCGGTGGAATATAAAATGCGCCAAAGCGAAAACTGGACAAGCTCCCACTCTTTGAGTGCTCTCGCGGGATCGCAAATTTTTGCCTTGAGCACACAAAACCGGCTACGCTATCAAGCTCTGCAAAGAGACGCTTTGACTATCTCGCTGGGTTTGCAATTGCAATTGGATTTGATTTTTCAATCTGAGAATTTTTCAAGAACCACAGGCGCAGGCGCGACTGTGGGAATCGAGTTTTAATCAGCCGCGGAACTTAAGATCCGCTGGCTTTCATTTTCTGTTTGGCATCATGAGCAAAGAGAACTTGGAAGACTTTTTCGCGCAAAGTGTCTCCACGAAAGGGTTTGACGATATAGGAATCGACATGATGTTTGGCAGCGCTCGTGATTTTCTCGCGCTCCTGATCCTGTTGTGAAGTCACCATGATGAAAGGAGTGTCGACACGAAACTTTTGCGCTCTCACCGCTCTTAAAAACATCAATCCATCCGTTCGGGGCATGTCCCAATCCGAAAGAATCAAATCAATTCTCTGCGTGTGATCGACGACGTAGCGCAGGGCCTCGGAACCGTCGCGAGCTTCCAAAAAGTTTTTAAAACCAAAAGTGGTTAAATGCTCAATGATGATTTTTCTCACCACATCGTCATCATCCACGACGAGAATCGTCATTCTCTCAAGCTTCATCGTGTTTGACATGCGCCACCTCCTGTCGGGTCGGCAAACGAATGATCACCAAAGCTCCCCCTTGGGGATGGTTCTCAATCTTGAATTCGCCTTTGTGTTCGATCTCCACGATCTCTTTGCAAATGGCCAGTCCCAAGCCCGAACCTTTTTCCCCTTTGGTCGTAAACAGAGCTTCCGTCACTCGCGGAAGAATATCCAAAGGAATTCCAGGACCGTGATCTCGAATTTTGATTTCCAAAATTTTATCACTGACTTTGCTAACCGACAGATCAAGGTCTCCTCCGTTCGGCATCGCATGAATGGCATTGATAAAGACATTCATGAAAACTTGGATCAGTGAATGGCGATTGGCCTCCAAAAGCCCTTGCTCCATTTTCTCTCGCTGCAATCGCACTTGCGATTTTTTAAACTGATAGCTCATCAATTCGATGGCTTCTTCCAGCGGTTGATGGATGTTCACCAATTTGAATTCAGTTTGAACATTGTTTCCTTGCGCCAACTTTTTAAAGCGATTGAGGACATTGTTGGCCGTTTCCGCCGCTTTCAAAATGGTGTCAATGGCTTCCTTCATTCTCTGAGGATCGTTTTTCAAGACGGCAATTTCTGCATGACCGACAATCTGCATGAGCAAATTGCCGAATTCATGAGCCACACTGCGGCCAACGGCCGCGACTGTACTGACTCGCTCGTTGTGCAGCATGCGCCTTTGCGCTTCTGCCAACTGCTCGTCCTGCCACTCTTTCACTCTCTGCAAATTCCAAAGAGCTGTCATATTGCGAGCCTTTTGAATGATTTCGCCGTCGGAAAAAGGCTTATTGATATAATCCCAACGGTCACTGCTCTCAGATCCAAGAACTTCTCCAATGGCATCGACACTGCGATCATTGTAAGCTGTCACAAACACCGCATAGAGCTGCTTGTCCAAGGCTTGAATCTGCCGAACCAATTCGATTCCATCGATATCAGCTCCCAGCAAGACGTCAAAAAATCCCATGGCAAAGGGACGACCTTCCGCAAGCGATTTGCGAACTTCATTCAAGGCTTCGGAAGGACTATAAACGACGGTGACTTCAAAATTCTCAGCCGGTTTGATTGTTTCAGTAGCAACTGGCGAGCTTCGGCTGGAGCGCCGGATGGGCAAAATATTTTCTCCTGCCGGCATCAACAATGTTTTGATTCCATTGGCAATGGCCTTTTCGTCATCGATCACCAAAATGCGGCGATTGACGGCCGGTTTGGCTCGAAGAGTCTGCTGTTCTTCAGTTGCGATTTTCTTGGCAAGCTGACTCATGCGGCAGCCCCCGATTTGTTTTCACTGACGACAGGAAGCAGAATTCGAAACACCGTCTTTCGCAAGGGTTCCGAAGACAAGAACTCAATATCTCCGCCGTAGCCCCGAACAAAACGACGACTGATTCCCAGCCCCAGGCCCGTTCCTTCTTCTGGTGATTTGGTCGTGAATTGACTGTCAAACAAACGCGACTGGTTTTCAGGCGAAATTCCAACACCCGAATCTTCGATATAAATTTGCAGTTGATCTTGAATCAATGCTGTCACCAATCGCAAAGTCCCCTTTTGGCCTGAGCGAATTTCAGCTTCATGCATTGCCTGCAATGAGTTTCTCATCATATTGGTGATCGCTTGCACCAGCTCATCGCGATCAACACAAACCAGATCTCTCTCGGCTTGGAACTCTTGCACAATTTTGTAGCCCCGCTGCTGAAAGAGATCGGTCATGATTTGGCAGCAGTCCTTGAGAAGGTCATGCCCTGATACGTTGCGCTTGTCTGAGCGAGTGTTGGAGAGCTTTCGCATTCCATTGATGAT
>JACCDW011325671.1_pt1 | contig 16391 bp, 17 predicted proteins | sample 7449781 | NCBI WGS metagenome assembly JACCDW01 (sample SAMN15323449, study PRJNA562643) | freshwater metagenome | isolation source: river surface water | place: USA:Blue River Watershed | collected 2017-08-18
CAACTTTCAAGGCTCTCTGAATCCCCAAGCCATTCCTCAGTTGGCCACCATGCACGCATCGGGACTGGCTTACTTGCCTGCGGTTCGGGGGCCGGAAGAGGTTTTGAATGTCAATGTCGAGCTCCTTCTGAAGCAGCTCGAGTTTTTCTCTCGCCATTTTAAATACATCGTTGCTGATCTGGGAACAGAACTGAAGGATTTACAGTTGGCACTTCTTCGAGAGGCCACCGCCATCACGATTGTCACTGTCCCCGAAGTTTTGGTGGTCAATCAAACACAGAGATTGGTTCAAGATCTGCTGACCGCAACATTCCCAATGGACATGTTTCAGCTGGTCGTCAATCGCACCAACAGTGCCGGAATGAATCCTCAAACGATTTCTCAGGCTCTGCGAGTTCCCGTGGTCGGAATGATTCCGCAAGATGATGTCACCAGCATGGGTGCTCTGCAAAGAGGCGCTCCTTTTGTGCTCGCTCAAGGCAAAACTCCGGTGGTCGCGGCCTATCATGACATTGTCCGCAAACTCACTGGCGGAACTCTGCAAAGATTAAAGGGCTTGGCTCGTCCTCAAGTGGCTCCCGTCTCCAGCGGCAACACGACTTCTATTGCCATCGAAGCCAATGGTTCTGGCTCGGATGTGCGCACAGCACTCAAACTTCGAGTCCACAATGAGTTGATCAAAGCTATGGATTTGAAAAAGGGGATCACCGAAACCAACAATGATCCCGCCAAAGAAAATGCTCTGAGACAAAAGACTTTGCAGACCATCACTCAGATCGTCGATCGCGAATCTCCGGGAATGCCTCGAGACGATCGTTCGCGAGCCATCAAAGAAGTTCTCGAAGAGGCTTTGGGTCTCGGTCCCTTGGAAGATCTCTTGGCCGACAACACTGTGACTGAAATCATGGTGAACGGTTATAAGAAAATTTTCGTCGAGAAAAGTGGCAAGGTTCAATTGAGCCCAGTGACTTTCACTTCCAATTTGCATTTGCGCAATGTGATCGAACGGATCGTCACACCACTGGGACGTCGAATCGATGAAAAGACTCCTTACGTGGATGCTCGCTTGAAAGATGGCAGTCGTGTCAACGCGGTGATTGAACCTCTGTCGATTGACGGGCCGGCTTTGACCATTCGTAAATTTAAAAAAGGTGGAATCTCCGCAGAGAAGTACATTGAGTACGGCTCTCTCACCAAACCCATGATCGACTTTTTGCGGATCTGTGTTGAGAACGGATTGAACATTGTCATTTCAGGTGGCACAGGCTCTGGTAAAACCAGTCTGCTCAATATGATGTCGGGCTTTATTCCCGCCAATGAGCGCATTGTCACTGTGGAAGATGCCGCCGAATTGCAAATGCAACAAGAACACGTGGTTCGTTTGGAAACCCGTCCTGCCAATATGGAAGGATCCGGCGCGATCACGATTCGAGATCTCGTGAAGAATGCGCTTCGTATGCGACCCGATCGAATTGTCGTCGGGGAAACTCGTGACGGTGCCGCTCTGGATATGCTGCAAGCGATGAATACAGGTCACGACGGCTCAATGACAACCACTCACGCCAACACTCCTCGCGAATGCATCGCTCGCTTGGAAACTCTTTGTTTGATGGCCGGAATGGATTTGCCCATGCGAGCCATTCGAGAACAAATTTCATCAGCCGTGCATTTGATCATTCAGATTTCGCGACTGTCCGATGGAAGCCGTCGTGTGACGAGCATCACAGAAGTCTGTGGTATGCAGGGAGAGACAGTGACTTTGCAGGAAATTTTCCGCTTCAAGGAAACTGGCTTTGACAAGAACCGCCGCATTCTCGGTCAGTTCCAAGCGATGGGAATGATTCCAACCTTCATTGAGAAGCTGGAACAAAAGGGCGTGAACATTCCTCGCGAGCTCTTCAGCAATGAACCGAAGGCCAATCCCACCAACACCAACAAACCCAACCCTGGGGTGATGGCACCGATGCCGACTTTGAAAAAGACTGGCACTGGCGGAGGTAAAGTGTGAGATCGATTTTGGGAAGCGATTTGCTGATGATTCTTCTCGTCTCCCTGGCCGTGGGCGTGATTGTCTATATGTGGGCAGATAAGGTTCTCAATTATTTGAAAACCAAAAGTCTCGGCAATCGCGAAGAAGTCTTGAGATATCTCGATTTGATGTTCGTCGCAGTGGACCCCAAAAGGGTCACCACTTTGATGTTGCTCTTGAGTTTTGGACTGGGAACTGTTTTTTTCCTTCTGCTTCTTCCAAACGTGATTTTGGCCATTGTCGTTGGCGCTGCAGTGACCGTCGGTGGCTGGACCGTGCCGATGTTGCTGGTCAAAACCCTGCACGACCGTCGCTGCAATCTTTTTGTGGATCAAATGGTGGATGCATTGACTATCATGGCCAATGGAGTGAAGAGCGGACTTTCTGTGACTCAATCCATGGAAAGAGTGGTCGAAAATCTGGGCAATCCCATCAGTCAGGAATTTGGATTGGTTCTTTCTCAAATTCGAATCGGTCGCAGTGTTGAAGAAGCTTTGATCGATTTGGGATTAAGAATTCCCCGACCAGATGTGCAAATGTTTGTGACGTCGATCACCATTCTCAAAGAAACAGGCGGCAATCTCGCAGAGACTTTCAGTACAATCAGCACCACCATCCGAGAACGTCAGAAAATTGAAAAGAAGATCCAAGCAATGACCGCCCAAGGTCTCATGCAAGGAATCATTATTACTTTGGTCCCGATCGCTTTGCTTTTGGTCTTCGGAATCGCCAATCCCAGTTACATCGCCCCCCTGTTTAACACCACCCTTGGTCTGATCATCTTGTTCATGACCTTTGGCCTGCAAATTATCGGTGGCGTAACGATTCGAAAAATAGTTAAAATCAAAGTATAAACAGAGAGCAGGATCGCTCTCATTCTATGAGGTTCACGGATGAAAAAACTTTCTCTCATCATTGCTTTTCTTCTATCTGTCCCTGCCTTTGCCATCGTCGATATGAAGAATGCCAACTTTGCAAATTCGTGGGTGGATCTCGAAGTTCCGGGATCAGGTTATGATTTGAAAGTGACCCGCACTTACAACAGCAAATCTCTTTTCGACGGTATGTTCGGATTCGGATGGTGTTCCGATTTCGAAACCACACTGACAGTGACCGCCGAAGGAAACTTGAAACTCACAGAGTGTGGTGCCGGACAGGAGATCTTCTACACTCCTCGCGAATTCGGCCGCAAAGAAATCGACCGCACGATTTCTCAGATTATCGACAAGGTCAAAGCCGCTAAAAAGGCGGACGAAAAGACCTTGCGCAAATTGGCCGAAGACATGGTCAACGACAATGATTTGCGTTCCAAGTTCGCCTTCGCCTACAAAGTGGCTCTGCCTGTCAAAGAGGGAACTCAGTTTCTTGCCAACGGTCGCGAAGTTGAAAATATCACTTTGGCAAAAGGCGTTTACACTCGCAATTTGCCAGATGGTTCTTTCATGCGTTTCGATAAAGATGGCCGCTTGACTCATATGTATGACAAAAACGGAAATTTCCTGAAACTGGATTACGACAGCGGAGTTCTCAAAGAAATCACGGACAACAACGGCCGCCGCTTGAGCTTCAAGTTTTATTCAAATAAAAAAGTCAAAACGATCTCTGGTCCGAGCAATCTAACGGCCGAGTACAAGTTCAACAACATGAACGATCTCAGCTCTGCTCGCAACGCTTGGAACAACACTTACACTTACGAGTACGATGATCTTCACAATCTCGTGAAAGCGACTTATCCGGATAAGACCTTCATTGCCCTTTCTTATGACAAAAAAAATGACTGGGTTTTGAGTTTCGCAGACCGTGAAAAGTGTTTGGAAAACTACAAATACGAGTTCAACGAAAAGAATCCCAAGATGCACTACTGGTCGACAGTGAAAAAGACCTGCGGCAAAGAAGTGGTGAACGAGTCCAAACACGAATTCTGGTACGCAGAACGCAAAGACGGACAAACTTATCTGGCGCGGGTCGCTTCCACAGTGAATGAAAATGTGACCGATATCACTTACCATGAGACTTTTGGAAAGCCGATTGCGATTCGCCGAAACAGTGAGCGCTTCACTTACGATTACTATCCAAATGGTCTTGTTCGAAACAAGATCAGCGATGCCGTCAAGTCGACTTATGAATACGATCAGAAGACTGGCAAAGTCAGTCTCGTCACCACAGTTTACAACAATGAAAAGGGAAAGCCGGCTGTCACCAACAAGGCCGAATTCAAATATGACAGCAAAGGCAATTTGGTTTTCGCCCAGAACACGGAAGGCCAAAAGATCACGATGACTTATGATCAAAGGGGCCGCATTGCCACGATCACGGATCAGGCCAAGAAGGTCGTGAAGATCGAATACGAAGAGCGTTTTGGAAAACCTTCATTGGTGACTCGTCCTGGATTGGGAACAATCAAAGTTTCCTACAAATCCAACGGCGAAATTGATAAGGTCAACAGCGCCGAGGGGCCAACGGTGGCCATGCAAGTGGCGAGCACTTTCAACAATTTGCTCGACGTGATTTCCCCCGCAACAGCTGAAATTTTTAACTGAGAAGGAGAGAACAGATGAAAAAAACAAATTTATTGATGGTGGTTTCTCTCCTGATGACTTCTTCTCTGACGTTGGCCGAAGGCGACAAGTCGGATATGAATCCCAAGGGCGCAGGCGTGGTGAAAATCGGCAACCAAGTCTCCGATGTTTGCGAGTGCAATGCCTCTTCGGCTCCCCTTCTTCCTAAGGAGCAATATAAGCACTTGCTTCCAGATGATGCCGGGGATGGTTCTGGCCCCCGTAACGGATCGTCTGCAACCGGTACAAACTAAGCCCTTTTTTGTCATTTTCGCTGATTTTGATCGGCGTCTCAGTTTGAGACACTCCCTAAGCCCTCGAAATGAGGGCTTTTTTCATTTCCTCCACAGCCCCCTCCTTGGCACAAGCTTCGCTATAGTTTCCTGGTATAGACACTTGCCGTAAAGGAGATGACTTATGAAAGCACTGATCTTTGCAATCGTCGCAGGAGCCGTATCTCTCCAAGCTCAAGCCAATACTTGTGCGTCTCGTGGAGGCGGAACTTTGGTTCCTAAGACGGATTATTCAAGATTGCTGGAAGATAAGAAGTCTTCACCAACTTACTCACGCCCAGCTCAAGGCACAGCGCGAGCTCAAGGTGCAGACGGCATCGGATCTCAACGCAAATAAGATTTAGTTCTGTTGATCTTGATGTTCTTTCAGGTATTGCGGGCTTCTTTTGAATTCAAAATTCAATCGGCCCGCTTTCTGAAGGGAAGAGTTGTTTCCAAAAGTCTCCGCCACGAATTCGCTGGCAGCCTGTGCTCCTCTTTGCAAAAACAAAACGGCTCCCGAGGAAACTTCCTGAATGAACTGCGGCGCTGGTGACGATCGCATCCAATTGTAAGCCCGATTCTCCAAAGTCGAATTTCCCACTTTCACTTGCAAACAAATGGTGACGACCAAGGCAATTGCCAGGGACTTCAATACAAACATCAATTCAGGCATGCTTCATCCCTCTTCTTTGATTTTCAATTTGTTGAAAAACGCTGAGCAGACTTTGTCGATTGAAGGGCTTTCGCAAAAAAGCTCGGCAACCTTTGTTCAAGGCCCGCTGCAAGGTCACTTCGTCGTCCATGCTCGAGCAAGCAATCACATCAATTGTCGGATTCGTCTCGAGAATTTTCTCGGTGGCTTCCAATCCGTTGAAGTGAGGCATCACCAAATCCATGAGCACAATATCGGGTTTTAGTTTTTGCGCCAGCTTGACGGCTTCTTCACCATTGACGGCTTCGCCAACGACCTTGAAACCCAAGGACTCGCAAGCCTGTATCAAAAGCTCGCGCACATAACCGGCATCATCTGCAACCAAAACACGAATCGACATACTTTGATATTAAACTTGCTCGGAGCTGTCTGCCAGATCTCAAGGAGCAAACTCGACAAAGGAACTACTGTCCCCAGCGGTATCCAAGCGAGAATATGACAAAAGTGTTGGAAACAGAGACTCCACTGGGCTTAGATCCGGTTGTGGGATCTGTGGTGTCTGCCTGTCCATTGAATTGATTTTTTTCGTAAGCGGTCGTCAAATCCCAAACAATCTGATTCTGACGAGCCATTTTGAATTCACCGCCCACACTCAAATCGACTCGGCTGGACTCGCCCACGCTTCCAGAGGAAAGCACAAGCGCAGTCGCCATTTCCGAGTGTTGAACTCGCGGAATCAATTTGCCTCCAAAAACCCAGGAATAAGATGGAGCCACGGGAATGCGCGAAAGCATGTGGAGACCGACTCCGGAAGATCGCAAACGCACTCGACTGGTGTCATCACCTGGAACTGAAAATTTGTACTCGGACATCAAGAGACCAAGCTCCAGTGAATTTGATTTCCGCGACATTCCGAAAAACTTTCGAATCGTAAAACCGATTTCGGTCCATTCATGGCGAACAGAAATTCTAGAGTTGCTCGAGGCATCTCCACCGACATCAGCTCCCATCGTCGTCGAGTAACTGCCGAACGCTCCAATAAAGGGAGTCACCCAAATATTAGCCCCGAACAAAAGTTTCGGAGAAAAGCTGTTGTAGTCCCGGAAAGAATAGCTGGAATCCGAATTGTTGGAGACCACACCTGGCAGGACATTCACTTCGATGCGGTTCATGCGAATGTCATCTGGGTGAACTTGTTCTTTGTAAGCTTCCAACGTGGCTTGTTCATTTCCCATGACCAAATCTCGTACTTGATCCGTGACTGTCGGTTCCACAGGAGCTTCTTTGGTTTCCACGCTTTCAACGGGTTTATCCACAGGCTTCGGGTTGCTGGCCGTTGGACTTGGAGTGAAAAGCAATTGGTCGATTTCTGATTTTGTTTCCGCCGACCGTTTTGGTGTTGGTGCTGGCATCGTCGTTTGAGTTCCCGCAGGAAGAACAACAGCCGTGGTGTTCTCAGCCATGGCATTGGCATCGACTTCGGTCCCGTTCACTTTTTTGCCGGGAAGAGTTTTCTGCTTTTTCACTTTGTATCGACCCGATTCAAGTCCAGCTTCCTTCGGACTGCTCTTCTCTGTGGGTCTCAACAATATCTCACTGGAGAGATCCATTTGAGCAAGTGAGCTCAAAGGAAAAAGTAAAATTGCAGCAGCAAGAAAAGACAAACGCATGCACAACTTCTCGGATAAATTTCATTCGAGCTTGAAGACAATTTGACCCTCTCAAATCGAGAGATCATAATGAAAAATATGAAGAAAAATATGCGACTTCTTGCCAGCTTTGGTGTTTGCATCCTGATCTTTTTTCTCTCGCCTTCGACCTTCGCCCAGAGAACCATTTTGAAAAGTTCCGTGGACGATTCCATTTCGATCAAGACCATCACGGTGGCTCCGGTGATCGACAACGTTTCTCAGATTTATTCGAAGCCATTGACTTCACAGCTTCGCAATATTGTTGAAGCTGACAGGCAGTGGAATTTGAGAAGCTTTCCTGATTCAATCAAGACAACTCCAGAAGAATTTGAAGACAACCCGGAAGCTGTGAAAGCTGCTCTGAAAAAAGCAGGAACCGATGCTTTGCTTTCGACTCGATTAACCAAAAGTCCCAATGGCATTCAGTTGAAATTGAATTTGTTCTTGGCGACAGATGGGTTTCTATTGGCGCAAGAAAATTTGCAAGACTACCCAGGTTTCGAGATTTCAGATCTGCGCGGTCAGCTTGAGGTTCTCTACAAGAAGATCAAATCCAGTCTTCCTTATGCGGGAACGATTCTCAGTCGTAAAAATCAAATTGTGACTTTGAATTTGGGAACACAGCAGGGACTGAAAGAGGGTTACATTCTTTCTGTTGTCCAAATCGTCAAACTGAACCGACATCCTCGCTTTCGCTTTGTTGTCAGTGCTGAAAAAGAAATCATCGGTCGAATCGTGATCAACAAATCAGAAGAGTCTTTGAGCTTTGGTTCCATTGAAATGGAACGCTCTGAAGGAGTGATTCAACCTGGAATGAAAGTCGTTCCAGTGAATTTTGTGACCTACACGGTGGCCCCCACAACTCCGGAAGGAAAGATTCTCGACGATATGGCTGGACGCAAAGATGCCCCTGTCATGTTGGGAGATTCAAAACCGCGCGAATGGGTTCCCGCCAGCGCTCCGAGCCTGGGCAAATTCGGCTTGATGCTTGGTATGGGAGACTATTCGGTCAACAACACTCTCACCTCTGTGGGAGCTGTCAGTTCAGGACAAATGCCGACTCCGTCCATTCATTTCAATGGCGAATTGTGGCTGACCAAGAACTGGTTGATGGATGTTGGACTTTCTCAGTATGTGCTGAGTTTGGCGAACACTTACTCGGGCTCTACTCCTGGGAATATTTCCGTGGCTTCGAGCAAAATGAATCTGCATGTCGGCTACAATTTTCTGATTCAGGAAGATTTCTGGGGTCCTAAATTTCAAGTCTTGGGTGGATATTCGAAATTCGCCTCGACCGTGGACACATCGAGCCCCGTGGCCTTTACGTCTCTGGATTTTTACGGAATGTCTTTTGGCTTGGGCGGCTCTCTCCCCGTCTCGCAAGAGTATCCTCTGACTTTGGGAGCTCGCTTGATGTACCACTTCAATCCAACTGTGAGCGAATCGCCCGTCACTTCCGGCAGTTCGTCATCAGCCACAGTGATCAGCTTCTCTGGAAACGGCACTTACCGTTGGTCGGAACATATGAATTTGCGTGGAGAAATGCAGTACGATCTGTACAGCGCGAGCTTCTCGGGCACCGGCAGTCGATCGCCCCGAGCCAGTTCCGCCAGCCATACTTTGACGACATTTGCTGGCGGAATCGAATATCTCTTTTAAAGAAAGCGAGCAGCTGAACCCAATTTCTCAGCTGACTCGTTCAAGAAGGCTTTTTCAAAGTTGGGATTTCCCCAGACGCCATCATGGTAGCAATCTGGATTTTCCATTTTCGGTCCGTGAGTGACACCCACCAAAAACAACTGACCTTTGAGTTCAATATAGGCTGGACCGCCGGAATCCCCGTGGCATCCACCTGATCCCACTGATTGATCCATCACCACATGCATTCCCTCAAATCGGGCGGGAACTCGTGTTTGACGGAGAATTTCCGAATCAATCATTGGCATTTCCTGGATCAATCCATAGCCCACCAAAAGAGCTTCAAAACCCTTCAGCCCTTGGACTTCATGCATTTGCTGCGCACTCAACAGAGGTGCCGGCAAGTATCCCGAAGGAATGATTCCATTGATACGAATCAAAGCCATGTCTTGGTCGTAATCCGATTTTCCATAAAGCGGATGCATCACAAAACCAGTGATGTCGATGGTGTTGAATTTTTCGATGACGTCGACACGGGTCTTCGACGAGTTCTGTTGATCATAAGACAGTGGCTGCGCCCCGAAAGCAATTCGGAGGTCTTCCACTTTGACACCTTCCACGCAGTGGGCAGCCGTCAAAATCAAGTCATCCGACAAGATGGAAGCTGTACAAGTTGGGAACCAAACTTGGCCCATTTTCACCAGAACCCGCACTGTCATGCGGAAAGTGATGTCTTTCTCAGAAACCGGTGTTCCGTTGATAATGCCGGTGGATCCAGAACCCAATTGCGCTTTGGGGGCAAAAGAAGGCTGGCAGGCTGTGAGGGAGATAAGGAGGCCGAATGTGCAAAGCAGTGTTTTGATCATTTTCATGCGCTTCGTTTAATCTTCCGACCGCCGAAAGCCAAACAAATAAAGTGGCAAAAAGGCCTCAGGGCTAAAGATTTCATCAAAAAGGCAAAAAAAAGGGCCTGGATTCGCATCCAAGCCCTTTTGGGAATTCATTTCAGCTTTCCAGCCGGCAGATTACATCATGCCGTCCATGCCGCCCATTCCGCCCATGCCACCCATTCCAGGAGCACCAGCGCCAGCACCAGTTTCTTTTTTAGGCGCTTCAGCGATCATTGTCTCAGTTGTCAGCATCAAAGAAGCAACAGAAGCTGCGTTCTCAAGTGCGCAACGAACAACTTTCACTGGATCGATAACGCCGTCTTTCAGCAAGTCAGTGTATTCGTCGCTGTAAGCGTTGTAACCGAAAGTCGCAGCTTTGTTCTGGAGAACACGGTCAAGAACGATCGCGCCATCCAAACCAGCGTTTGCAGCGATTTGACGGATTGGCTCTTCACAAGCGCGCTTGATGATGTTCACGCCGAATTGCTCTTCTTCGCCACCAACATTGGCTTTTACCAACTTAGAAGAAGCGCGGAGCAAAGCAGTACCACCACCAGCTACGATACCTTCTTCAACAGCAGCGCGAGTTGCGTTCAAAGCATCTTCCACGCGAGCTTTCTTTTCCTTCATTTCAACTTCGGAAGGAGCACCAACGTGAACGATAGCAACGCCACCAGACAATTTCGCCAAACGCTCTTTGAGTTTCTCTTTGTCGTAGTCAGAAGAAGTCTCTTCAACTTGAGCTTTGATCTGAGCAACGCGAGCTTGGATTTCAGCTTTTTTGCCAGCGCCATCGATGATTGTTGAGTTGTCTTTGTCGATCACAACACGCTTCGCAACACCGAGGTCAGTCAAAGTTGCTTGCTCGAGCTTGCGGCCAACATCTTCAGAGATGACTTTCGCGCCAGTGAGGATCGCGATGTCTTCGAGCATTGCCTTACGACGATCGCCGAAGCCAGGAGCTTTGACAGCAGCAACGTGCAGAGTGCCGCGCAGCTTGTTCACAACCAAAGTTGCCAGTGCTTCGCCTTCAACGTCTTCAGCGATGATCAACAGAGGACGGCCAGATTTTGCTACGCCTTCCAAAACGCCGATCATGTCTTTCATTGAAGAGATTTTCTTGTCGTAAACAAGAACGTAAGCATTCTCAAGAACCGCTTCCATACGCTCAGCATTTGTCACGAAGTATGGAGAGAGGTAACCGCGGTCGAATTGCATACCTTCAACAACAGTCACTTCTGTTTTTGCAGTTTTAGATTCTTCAATCGTGATCACACCTTCGCGACCAACTTTGTCCATAGCGTCTGCCAACATTTGACCGATTTCTTTGTCGTTGTTTGCAGAGATCGCGCCGACTTGAGCAACTTCAGAAGAAGATTTGATTGGCTTAGACAGGCCTTTCAGTTCTTCAACAACAGTTGCAACAGCTTTGTCGATACCACGCTTCAGAGCTGTTGGGTTGTGACCAGCAGAAACGAGCTTCACGCCTTCGCGGTAGATCGCTTGAGCCAAAACAGTGGCAGTTGTTGTACCGTCACCAGCTTGGTCGTTGGTTTTGGAAGCAACTTCCTTCACCATTTGAGCGCCCATGTTTTCGAACTTGTTTTCAAGTTCGATTTCTTTCGCAACAGTCACACCGTCTTTTGTGATCAGTGGTGAACCGAAAGATTTTTCGATAACAACATTGCGACCTTTTGGTCCCAAAGTTACTTTCACTGCGTTTGCCAAAGTGTTCACACCCTTCAGGATGCTTGCACGGGCGTGTTCAGAAAACAGAAGTTCTTTAGACATTTTAAATCTCCGTTAATGAGTTAGATTTTTGAATTAGTTGAAAACACCCAAGATGTCTTCTTCGCGCATCATCAGGTACTCGGAACCATCGAGTTTCAATTCAGTGCCAGCGTATTTGCTGAACAGAACTTTGTCGCCAACTCGAACTTCCAATGGAAGAGTTTTTCCATCTTCAGTCACACGGCCTTTACCAGTGGCAACGATTTCGCCCTTTTGAGGCTTTTCTTTTGCGGTATCAGGAATGAAAAGTCCGCCAGCCGTTTTTTCTTCTTCAGCCATACGACGAACCAAAATGCGATCATGAAGCGGGCGTACGCCCAATTCGCTCTTAGCCATTTGTTATCCTCCTCAATGACAATAGGTAATTACTGACTTATTACAAAGCGACATCAATATGGATTGCCCATGATAGGTGTCAAGGTCGGAACTAAAAAATTCTAAAAAGTGGCCAGATTTTCAGAGGTTAGTCATGAGGACGAACCCCCGAGTTTGTCTGGAAACGAACCTATTTGACTTGATCTTTGACTTGCTGTGCCTGGGTTGGGAATTGGCCTTTCCAAGAATTCACGGGACGGGCCTGCCCTCGAACCACCACCTCGGTGGGAGCGATGCTCAAAGTAGAGGCATAGGCCTCCATCAATTCGGCCACTTCTTTGGTGGTCATTTTCTCGGCCGCCAATTTAAACCTCTCACTTTGATTTTGTTGGGAGAGATAAAGGACAAAATAATCGGTCACGGACAGATCCTGAGCCACATCTAAATTCCACTTCAATTGGTCTTTCTGTTTTTGCAGGCCTTCGATGGATTTTCGATTGTTTTCCGTCGTCGCTTTTTGAATTTGGCTTTTCAATATAGCCATTTGACCCAAAGCAATCTGGACTTTCTCGTTTTTCCACTCGTGAAAACCTTTGATTTCGACTTGGCCAGCAGCACCGGCCCAAACCGAACACAACACCATCAGACTCATCAACCACGTTCGCATCATCATATTTTTCACTCACTGTTTGAGACCCAGGCCAGTAGTTCAAAAGGAGGGCCACCAAAGCCCCTGGCTCAAAGCCAATCCATTGCAGCTGAGGTCTTTTCACTTGTCTCAATCTTAGACAGCGACGCCCAAGGAAGTCGCCCTAAAGAATTTACAGGGGTTCGAGAGCCTCGCGAACCAAGGGGGACCTCTCAGTGGACAAGCCCACGGAACACTTGAGATAACTTCGCCATCTTTCTACGGGAGGAAATTCGATGAAGACTCTCAATCAAACGATCACAGCTTTGGTTTTAACAATTGGAATTCTTTTTTCAGGAGTGGCCTTAGCTGCAATTGAGAACTTTCACTCTTTTGGTCCCAATCTTTACCGTGGCGCCCGTCCGGATTCTTTCGAAAGTTTTGAATCTCTGCAAAAGCTTGGAGTGAAAACTGTGATCAATTTGCAAGGTGGCGATATCAAAGACGGCACTTTCGGATTTATTGCGGGCTTGATTCAAACTGGCGAACATGACGAGTGGATTCGCTTTGAGAGAAAAACTGTTCAGTCTTTGGGAATGAACTTTGTGCGCTTTCCGATGAACTCATTGGCGCCAATCAAAGATTACAAAACAGGAAGAGAAATCGGCAAACTTTTAAATTTCATTGCCGATCCAAAAAATCAGCCAGTATTCGTTCATTGCGAACATGGCGCGGATCGCACTGGTCTGATCGTTGCTTTGTACCGAGTGTTTATGCAGGGCTGGCCGAAGGACAAAGCTTATCAAGAAATGTTGGATCGCGGACACAGCGTTTTCTTCACAACGGATATGACGATGTTCTTCTTTGCGGCGACTGCTGATCGGCCCTAAGAACTCAGTACCAATCGCCTTCAGCCGGAACTTTCAGCTCTGGCTTTTGCATCCAACAAGCACTTTGCACTTTGTTGAAAGTTTCCGCGAGCGGCACATTCACCCAAGTATTCAAATTCAATAATCCCAGAACAGCCGACTGGCAATTTGCGGAGGTCACCGTTTGTGGCAATGCGGTGGCTTGATTCACCAACGCGTCCGGTGACAATTGCGTCGGCAGAGCGTTGACGGCGGGAAGACCTTGAATCTGATTCCAAGCGTAGGCACTGGCCTTAATCACAAAGTAGCCAGTGAAACCAACTCCGACCATCAGGACCAGAGCGAAAGCCCCAGCGCCAATGAGAAGCTTCTTTTTCAGTTTCGCATCCATTCGACGGCCTTGTTCGAGCAGGAAATACATCAAAATTTTTTTCATTTTCGCTCCCATTCAGATCCCCGCAATTTACAGGAAATCCGTGAAAGGCGAAAATCGATAAAAGCACTGAAATGCTTCGATGAGACCGATCGGATCGCAGTCTTCAATTGTTCTGGAGGATCAAAAGGACTTGGCCCTGACCAGAAAACCTATGCTTCCCGGCTGGAAGAATCGCGCCATCTCCGTCGAAAAGATTTTGCTGATTGAGAGTGAGATTTCCGATCAAGACGGCATAGCCGAACTGGCCTGGGGGGATTTCGAATTCTTGTGCCTCGGAAACTCGAGCGGCGTAGAGCCACAGATTTTGACGAATCACCAAAGGCGCGTCTTTAGGACCTGCCATCAACTGAAATCCAGAATCTTGCAAGGTTTCGAAACGCACTTCAGGTGTGCCACCCATACTCGTGGGTTGAATCCAAATCTGGAATAGTCGGAGCACTTGGTCACTCGAGTTGCCCTCGGCGTGAAAAATTCCATCGCGAGCACTCATCAATTGCAGACTCAGGGCAGGAACGAATTGATCGGAGCCTTTGTTGTCTTGGTGATGAAGAGTTCCTTCGGACACCCAGGTGAGAATTTCCATGTCTTCGTGCGGATGCTTGGGGAAACTGGTCTTGGGCTGCATTTTCGCATCGGCGAGAACCAGAAGATCTTTCAAAGGCTCTCCCCGTCCCGAATGCGGACCGACAGTCGCAATAAAATGATCTCGAAGCGCCAGCCAACCAATATCAACTGCAGGCAGTTCCGCATAAGGTCTCACCTGAATTTGCTCTGCAGTCGACTTCATGTTCATGATTGATTCCAGTTTATCACTTACACTTTTGTACCAAAGATTTTCGCATCCAGCGAAAACTTTCCGGGACCGTTCAGCACGATGAAAAAAGAAATCATCAAGTACAGAGAAGCCAGCTCATAAGATCCGCCCTGACCAGTCGTATTCACAAAGGGATCTCCCAGCATCACCATATGAGTGGCCACTGCGCCTAGCATTGTGAAGACAATCCCAAGGGCACCGAGGCGACTTAAGAGTCCAATGATCAAAGCCAAGCCACCGCCGACTTCGGAGAATGCCGCGAGGAATTGAAAGATTCCTGGCACGGGACTTTCAGGCCCCATCCAGGCAAAGGGCGCCTGGAATTTTCCCCAGCCATGGAGAATCAATCCTAGTCCGGCCACCACGCGGATCAAGAGAAGAGCTGTGTCAGTGGAAGTGGGGGCAATACGAGCTGCAAAACATTTTTTCATTGTGATTCCTTTTTTAAATTCGTGAGACTTTGATAGTTCAATATTTTCTATTCAATTCGGCAAGCTTGTTCAAAGCTCAATCGAGGTCCGCGCGGATAAAGCTTTTGATCATCGCCATATCCCAGGGCGCAAATGAAATTCGCTTTCCAAGAAGTCCCTTTGAAAAAGGCTTCGTTGATGGCTTCAGCGTTGAATCCCGACATGGGACCCACATCGATACCCAGAGATCTTGCCGCCAGAATGAAATAGGCTCCTTGCATGGAGGCATTTCGGAAGGCTGTTTCATGACTGAGCTGGGCGTTATTGGCGAACATCGGTTTGGCGTCGTAGACCGGAAAGAGTTCTGGCAAGTGATCGTAGAATTTCTCGTCGTAAGCCAGGATGGCAATCACTGGCGCTTGCTTGGCTTGAGCCACATTGCCTTCCATCAGAGCTGGATAGACTTTCTCTTTGATGGCAGGATTTTTCACAAACAGAATTCGCATGGGCAAAGAATTCATTGATGTCGGGGCCCATTTCATCAGGTCGTAGATTTTGTGCAAATGATCGTCAGACAAGGGCTTGTCAGTCCACACGTGGTGAGTGCGGGCCTCTGTGAACAATTGGTTCAACGATTCTTTCGGAAGTGGATTTCGCATGGAATAGATCTCCTTTTATCTCCTTCATTATCGCCCAGGTTCCTGGACTTGATTAGTCCGTATAATCCGGATACTTTATCCGGCAAGGCGGATAATATGGATCTCAATGCGACTTTGGCCTTTGTGCACGTTATTCGAACTGGCAGTTTCTCGGGAGCGGCCCGCAGTCTCGCCCTTCCGGCCTCGACTGTCAGTGACCGCATCGCCTCTCTCGAGCGCGCACTTGGCGTGACTTTGATCGTGCGCACCACTCGCAAGCTCAAACTGACGGATGCGGGGGCCAAGTATTTTGAAAAGGCGGAAGCGGCGCTGACTCTTTTGGAGTCGGCCAATGAGGAAGTGAACACTTTCCAGCAGAAGCCCTCGGGGAAAATTCGCATCACGACTCCGAACGAATTTGCGCCTTCGGCATTGGCGGAAGCGATTGTCGATTATCAGAAGAAGTTTCCGGACGTGAAAGTCGAAGCTTATCTCACCAACCGCTATGTGGATTTGGTGGGCGAAGGTTTTGATTTGGCCATTCGTGGTGGCGAGTTGGCCGATTCCAGTTTGGTATCCAAGACAGTCGGCAAAGATCATTTCATTTTAATTTCGAGCGAGAAGTATTTGAAGTCAGCCCCTCCCTTAAGGCACCCCAAAGAGCTCGCAGATCACTCGTGCATTGGATTTCTCGGTCACGATCTGAGCAAAGAAGAGTTTGCATGGACCGTGCAATCAACGGAAGGACCCAGGTTTA